>Ga0265327_10000301_pt1 | contig 95857 bp, 94 predicted proteins | sample 41621metaG_FD_202089 | JGI IMG/M metagenome (GOLD analysis project Ga0265327, IMG submission 202089) | Rhizosphere microbial communities from Carex aquatilis grown in University of Washington, Seatle, WA, United States - 4-16-21 metaG | ecosystem: Host-associated > Plants > Roots > Rhizosphere...
TTAATAACGCCACGTCGATCACTCCTTATCTCCCGCTCAGACTCTGAGCAGGACAGTATCGCGACGTGGGTCAAATTTAGATGCACATTACTGCATTTGGTGGCTCAGTTTTAAACGCATATCAACACTCAGACCGTTTTTATTCGATGATCATCACCGCTAGGTGGCATCGTTGGTTGGTAACTTTGTTGGTAACATGGATTTTTTGAACAACGCAGATGGCGTGGTTATTGTCTTACATTACTTTGTTTGATTGACCCCATCCCACCAGTAAAATAGCGGCCCGCAGCGATGCGGGCCGTTTTTATTTACGTATTTCCTTGCGCTTGCATGTTGGCCCACCCATTAACTCTACAAATCGCTGCCAATTGCCTTGATCTGCCGATCTGGCCGCGAATTCCATCCTGGATGCCATCAGTGAGCGCCTGGCCAGCGGCGGACGTATCGAGATCTGCGGTTTCGGCAGTTTTAAATTGAATGTCAGACCACCACGCATGAGCCGGAATCCGAAGACAGGTGAGAAGGTCTCGGTGCCCGAGAAACGGGTTCCACATTTCAAGGCTGGCCTTGAGATGAGAGATCGGGTGAATGTGTATTGATCGGGCGACCATGAATGTCATTCGGTCAATTGCGCATTTACCACCAAAACATAAGCCGAGGCACGTGAGTTTATGCGCCCCTCCCTAAGCCCGGGAACGATAGTTTATATTAATTAAATCAATGCTATAGTGAATTTTTTATCGATATCATGCTAGCCTATTCCTCTTCCTGGCGCGGTTGAGTTGAGCTGCAACAGTGCATTTATACCAAAGCGCATTGTTTCACTATCGTTCCATGGCTTATGTTTTCGTAATATTTATTAAGATATCAATTAGATACATAAATTCCATAAGCCAAAGTACGATACTTTAAAATTATCGTGCACGTTGGTTTGCCTTTGGGATGCGCCCCTAGTGATGAATCCAGAGCAGCGCAATGGCGTACAGGGAAAATAGCGACGGGAAGATCAGATCAATAACGAGCCAACGCAGGTTTTGGCATCGCATGAGCATCCCGAACCAGCGATCAAATCTTTCAAGAGAGTCCGATAGCGGCTCAATATCGCCTCGCCGTCGCCCTCTTAAATGCCATACGGTTCACCATTGCATCATCAAGTGCGTGATGCCGGCGCAGCCTGGTATTGCTGTGGAAAATATCCTCGACCGCCCCCTTAAATCGCTGTGTTTGGATTGATGACGGGAACGCCAATGCGATCGGCTTCCGCACCAGATTCTTCGGCCAACCATGATGGTCAAACATGTGCTGCACGTGCGGCCAGTCGAAGAGTGGTGCATCGCTCCACATCTTTACTTCGCCATCAAATGACTCGATCCACGTGCGCAGCTGATGGGCGAGCATGGCATAGGTTATGGAAACATCGCCGCCTTCCAACAATGGCAGGACGGTGGTCTTAGTGAAGTCGCTGCAAAGTTCCAGCTGACACTCGGCATTCTCGGCGTAGAAGCGCTTGGTCCCATCCTCGCTGACGACGCCGAGCGAAATCAATCCCGGCGGCTCAGTGTCGCCAGGCCTTATCAAATGCGTAAACTCACAATCAAAGAACAGGTTGATCAACTCTCGCTCCGAGCAACAGCATTGAACGCCTTGTCGACCTCTGGACCCCAGCCAATATTTTCCAGTGCTTTGGCAAATAGGGCGGTGGCCTCTTCATTGTCGGCGGTGTCAGGAATGTAGAAGGCATCAGTTGGCAGAAGCAGCTTGGTGTCGACCTCAAGGCAATCAAGCTCCAATCCGCGGCCTGATGGATCGGTGAGCACCCAGCCATAGATGCCACGGCCCTCGACGCCCTTGATGCTGCAACGCCACTTGCCGTTCTTCAGTCGACCTACACTATTGATGCGGAATGTCATCCTGAGACTCCTGTTCTGGCTTATGTTTTTCGGTGAGGTAGGCATGCAGAAGATCCAGCCATTCCTCTTTTTTGACAATCCCGGCACGTTCCAGCGCACGAATAAGATCGCAAACATCATCTTGCTCAACATCGTCGCCGGACAGCTCAGTCAAGACCGTTGCCAGCTTATCCATCGGCGTTTGCACATAAGCGACGTTGTGCTGCCTGGCCAGGTCACGGATGAATTGCTCAACGCCTGTTGCCGGGATTTTCAGGGATCTGGTCATTTCGGTCTGATGTCACGGGTAATGGTGTCCAGGTATTCCTGGCGCGCAGCCAGATCCTCATCGGTATTACCTGGGTTGCGCTCGGCGATCGGCTTCTCCAGCAGATCGGCAGCGACATACACTGCCATGACGGATTTGCGTGCTGATGCCAGGGCTCTAGCATCCCATAACGCGTGATGCCTGACCGCAATTGGCTGATAGTCAAAATAGTCCTCGATTGACTGCTGCACGCTGCCCGCATCGACATGCTGTGGGATGTTGGTAAGGTTCGACGGCCAGATGCCGTGATCCTTTAGCAGCTCAGCAACCAGTGCGAAGTCGTACCCTGGTGCATCGGTAGCTAGGGTGACCGGCTCACCAAAGCTCTCAATCCAGTCTTTCAGGCGCTGTGCTGCATCGGCTGCGGGTAACCCGTGCTTGGCTGCATCGAGGTAAGGCAGGACGGCTTCATGGACGAAAGTATTGCACTCGCTGGCGTCGTAATTGCCTGGAAGCTCGAAGTACAGCTCATTGCCGCTCTCAGCCACAAAGCCAGCACTGATCAGCTTGATGTCGCTGACAACGCCAATCAAATCTGTAAATTCGCAGTCAAGGTAAATCAGCATGTTTGTTTCTTCTTCTCGTTAGCTTTTCGGCGCAACCAGTCCTTACTCGTGTCATTCCACATTTCTCGCACATACTGCTCATAGCCTTCGCCGGCGAAATACTGGTGCATCGTCTCGGCTTGTTCGATGCTGCTGCTCAGGTAATCCGGTAGTGATGTTGATGGAAATTCCTGGCTTTCGTTTCTATTGAAAGCACTATCGAACGCTTCACGCAGGCGATAGCTGATGATTGACTGCGGCAGTCGAATCGTCGGCCACTCTTGCGTCTTGCTGCGTGACTTCTCATCCATAATCTCTTGCAGCACTGCGTTTATCTCGTCGACCACGCTGCCGACTGCACGGACCATGATTTTCAGCATGCCCAGATCAATGAGGTTGGCTTTGCCTGCGATCTCGCGTAGTTCATCGATCAGCGGCAGGAATTTTTGTGCCACTTCCCTGGTATGCGGGACCAGACACGGCACGATGCCATCATTGAAATCGATTATCTTGTTGCGTTCAAAGCCAAACGTGCTGCCGCGTTCCGGACTTTCCGAAAAAGCCTCCTGATCGCGCTTGATGGTGTCTGGTGATGGCATATAACCTAACAGCCTCATGTCCATGGCGGACTCAAGGCTCAGCGGCCTTTCATGGTAGCCACGCGGGTTGCATACGATCCGCACGCCATGCAGCGAATAATCCAGCGGCACATGCGTATGACCATGAATCCAGGCAGCCAGCTTTTCTCCGTGGCGTTTCAGCAGCCAGTCCAGGTTATTGGCGTAGGCGGCAATCCTGTACGCCTCTTCGCCGCGAGGCCTGATCCTGTCGTGCATCTCGATATCGCGCTCGCTCACCAGGTGCGATCTGATCAACGACTGCATGCTTGGCGCGTGGTGAGTGACGATGACGGTCGGGATCGGGTCGTAGTAAAAGTCCTGCAACACCGCATCCAGCCACTTTACGGACCTCTGGTTGATGTCCATGAGCATTGTAGGACTCAACAGATCTTCCTCGCCCTCGTATGGCTTGCACCCAAACTTTTTGTTGAAAGCCGCGATCCGGCGTTTATTGCGAGCGTTCCAGCCCGGCGCCTTGATCAGACGATAGTCGCGGATGCTATCTGCCGCTGCGTAGACCATGTTCCGGCTACCGCCACAGTAGTCGGTCCAAAGCGTGCACCCCAAGAATCTGACGGACTCCTCGCCGACAGTAATAATGGCTGCATCGCGCTCAAGGAAATGGACGTTCGAGCCTTTGGCCGCTTTGCGCATTGCCGTCTGACCCTCATGGAAGTCCTCGCAGCCCCAGTGGTCGTGGTTTCCGGCCACCATAACCACCGGCTTCGGGATTGTCTTGGCCCACTCAATGCCAGCGATGCCGTTGTCGATATCGCCAGCCAGCACGACGATGTCCTCACCCTGGTCGGTCCAGGTGAACGGGCCGCCTTCACGGTGCAAGTCGCTTAGTACACGGATTTTCATAACTGCTTAGCCTTTCCGATCAACACCACTTCGACGCACTCGATCACGTGGTCATGCGGCTCCCCAACCATCTCGAAACCGAGCAGCGTCTCAAATGCCGTCACCTGACCAGCGCTTTCGATCTCGTCGAAATATTGATCAACCACCGGTAGCTCCGGATCAAGCTGTTGCAGGACAGCGATCAAATCCTTAACCCTCATGCCCGCCATGACCATGCTCCCTTGTTTTTTCGGTTAACCGTTCCAATTTCATTTTTTTCCTGTACTACCGACCCATCCGCCGCTCATCAAAATCACCAGCACTGATCATTCCGCCGTACATGTCAGTGACCCCACAGAATCCGACGCCATGCGCACTAAATCCAAGCCTGGCTTCATGCGCTGAATAGTTCAGTCGATCATGGTGGTGTCCGTGGAACGCGTATTTCACTCTCATGCTCTGCGCCAGCACATCGATGGCAGAGAAGCCATGCGGGTGGCAGGTCGGCGCTTCATGCGTTACCAGGATGTCCGCGCGCTGACCGTAAAGATGCATCCAGTCATTCCAGAAGATCGAGCTCCGGTGCGTCAGCGCCTTGCCGGCCAGGCGTGGCGATGGCAATCCAGACGGTTTTTCGCCAGCAGCTTTCAGGCGCCGGTATTCCTTCCATCTTTCCGCGTCCAATTCCGATTTCACGAAGCTGTCGTAGTCCGTGTGCTTCGGTTCAACCTCCGCTGAATGCTGCGGATACCACACGGATTCCCTGAACACACCACCCAGCCCAGCCACCCTTATGCCGTCGATCTCAACCACGCGGCCATGTAGGTTTCGGTCTGCCAGCGCTGAGCCGAACAGGTTGTCGTAGTCTTGGCGGCTGTCGGTGTCATGGTTGCCATGGATGAACCAGATCTCGGTCAGATCCATGACGGTGGCCAGCTCTTCGTGCAGCGGCTTTTGCGCCTGCAGGTCACCAAGGAAAATGATGGCGGCAGGCTTCTCGGTTTGGACGATTGGCAGGACGTGGCCAAAATTGCCGTGGGTGTCTCCGAACATCAGAATCACGACAAACTGTCCTCGCCAGCCGCTTCGCACAGCAGGTTGTAAACGAATTCGTTGTATGCCGTGTAACCATGGTCAAACGATAGCTTGTAATGGCTGGCGATCCATTTCGCTACTGCGGCAGATCGGCTGATTCCAGCGCGGCAATGCACGAAAATAACATCAGCGCTCACTGCGTTTCGCTGAACAAACTCAATAATCAACGTAGCATCCGCCTCCTGCATCAGTGTGTATGGCCGGTTGTCAGACTTGTTTGGATCGACGTCGTGAAAACACAGACGCAGCACGTCATGCCAGCCGTCCTTAATCACAGCAGGGCCATTTGTAGCATCCGGCTCGCCAATCGAAATCAGCGCCCAATCCTCGAATGGCCCACAGGTTTCGGCAGTAGCGCGTCCCGCGAAAATTACTTTGTTAATCATCTTTTTTGTCCCTCTTCCGCATAAAACCAAGCAACTCATCCAACCCATCCGGTGTTGCCGACATCACATCAAACGGCGTGCTGCCGAGCTTGTCATGAGGCCTATACAACCATTCCCGAGCTTCGTCGACACCACTACAAATCCTAAGCATCCACACCACGACACCACCCAACTTGTAAGTCCTATCCAGGTCATCGCCAGCGATTGCGGCGAGCTCATCGCTGGTCAGGACTTCCAGGATTTTCTCGCGTTGCTTTGCGAGATATTCCTGCTGCTCCTTGGCCTTGCTTGCCAGGTATTCCGCTTCGCAGGCGTCGCAGTAGGTGTGCCACCAACCACCTTGACGCAGACTGCCTGGCGCGCCGCATTCCTCACAGATCGTTGCAGATGCAGCCTCAGCGGTTTCCACCAAATCACGGATAGCTTTGACGCTGGCTACCGGACGGAATGCAATGAAGCCGCTTGGCGCCGTGGCCTGGTCAACCTCTAGGTCTTCCACTTTAGGTGGCGCAGTGACATCTACATAAAAGCGCAAGGTGCCGAACTTTTCCTTCACCTGGGTTGCTCTCGGCCAACCATCAGAATCGCGATCTAGCCCAGCTGATGCCGATGCGGTTTCGATGTCGGCACTTAGCTTGTGGAGCAAGTCGTACCAGCCGTCACCGCATGAAAAACCCCAGCACATACAGGTCTCGCTCATGGGCTTGGAATGGTCACGGTACAGCCTTGGGAAATCTGCCAGCAGCTTCTTGGTGTTCTGTTCGTTCACTTCAATCTCCTCGTCATCGAATCACGCCACGGCTCAAAATCTTGCGGATAAACGGCATCAGCAATGCCAGGGATAACCGGCTTCTGCGCAAGAAAATGGTCCTTGTGATACTGCTCAACAAGCTCGGCAGGCAAAGTGCCAATGTCGTAGTAGTGAATGACATACTGATGGCCCTCGCTCTCGCCGTGGTATTCCTGCATTTGCAAAGCGGCAATCTGTTCATTGGCGTTCATTGCTTATCTCCGGCAGTCGCATCACAAAGCAGCCGGTACACGTGGCGGTTATAGATGCTGTAGCTGTGGTTAAACGGCAGATCAAATCTTTCAGCAATCCACTTCGCGACCGCGGCGCTCCGGCTGATTCCGGCTTTACAGTGCACCAAAACTCCGGTCACATGCGGCGCCACGGACTCGACAAAAGCGACAATGTCTGTGGCATGAGTGGCATTCATCAACACATGCGGTTCACCACACGGACTACCAGGATCGACGTCATGAAAGTAGCTGCGATGCACGGCATACCAGCCATCCAGTAGCTTGGCTTCAGCATCTTCACTGATCGAGACGACGGCCCAGTCGGACATGCCTGCTGCGTTTTCAGCTGCGGTGCGGCTCACGAACATCACTCGGTTAATCATTATTCTTTCCTTTCCATGATCCATTCCTGACCGACTCAATCAGTTCGTCGGTAATTTGCGTTGGAACATACGGGTCCCAGGTGCCATGCACATCTGGGTCAACGGGCTTTGGCTGCTGCCCGGCACGTCGTGGCTGCCGCGTCGTCTCTGGCGCTCGCTTTACGATCTCGTCGACCAGCCAATTGATGTCATCCACCAATAACGGCATGATGGCCACATGATCAGGAACAAGGGCCTCCTTGATCGTTCTGTCATTGGTGTTGACGATGTCTTGCACATACATGCGCAAATCCGGCCGTAGCGCCCACAGCTCAACAAACCTGGTCTCGCCGCTGGTCCTGACGTCAAGATGGTCGATAGCCCAGATTGCTGCATCCCTTTGTCGTGCAGACATCTTCTGTGGTTCAACCGGAGTGGCCGACGCACCTGGCGATACGATCTCGCAACCAGCAGGCGTCACGTCGATCAACAACTGCGGATTGAACTGATCGTTCTCTTCACCACCAACATACCGGGTGTACCCTCTTGGGTTGGCAATGATTCTGGTGCCGTTAATCTCGTAGTCGAAACTGTCATGGGTGTGGCCGTGAATCCATAGATTGACCTTATTGCCATCGAGCAAATGATTAAGGCGGCTGGCAAAGCAAGCTGATACAGGATCGCTTTGCCAGCGTGGCGCAACTGAACCCCAGCATGGTGCGTGATGTGTCACCACGATGGTGGGTCCGTCAAACGGCTCATCCAGCTTCTGCTTCAGCCATGCCACGGACTCACGGTGAAGATCGATGGAATCCTGAGGGCTGAAATGACGTTCGCCTTCATGAATGACACGGAAGTCATTCAGCGCACGCTGTCCTTCTGCCATGCAATGATGCTTCTGGTCTTTTCCAAATAGCTCGAAATCGGTCCAGAGCGTGCTACCGAGAATCCGGACGCTCTCATGCTCGTCAGTGATGATCAGCTCTTCGTTGTCCAGGAAGTCCACGCCGTACTGCCTGGCGGCGATCCGTATCATGGCCTGCACAGACTTACGTTGCTGTCCGTAATACTCATGATTTCCGGCCACACAAACGACCCTATGTTCTGGCCAGGTAGCGCGCGCCCAAGAAATGCCGTTGTCTTTTTTCCAGATGTCACCGGCGAGCACGATCACGTTCGCCTGGTCGACAGACAAGGGTGGCATGTAATTGCAGAACTCCAAATGGAGATCGCTCAGGATGTGGAATTTCATGTTCCGACTCTTTCCTCAAAAGCCGGACTTGGATGATGCGTCAGGTCCGACTTGGTTAGCCGGCCTGCGCTTGATGGCGCTACGCCGGGATGATGATGTTCGCGTTTATGGAGGCAAAGCACGGGCGCACCGCTGCGTAGGCGGTGGGGATAGTGCTGGTCAGTGCTTTTATGTGCTGCGTCATATGTGCAGCCGATTAAGTCAATTTGAGATTGGAATTATAGCGGAACGTCAATAAAAGTCAATATAAAACAAGACTTTACAATCAATATCAATGATTGTATTTGTAAGGCATCCGTCATGATTCACAAGACTTGGTGATGCTTGGTTTTGCCATATGGTCGTTAACAAGATGAGAAACTGGCTGAAGTTCTTAATGTCCCAGCCGCCTATTTCAACGCCAGAGATGATGAACTTGCTTGGCTGCTTGCCACCTATAAGCAGCTTAGCAATGAAGATCAGAAGAAGGTCATACATTTCATTCAGGAGCTGAATTCATCTATTCAGTAATCCATTAATATCTTCTTGTGGTTACTCGCTGGAAAGCTTGTCAATTCACGATTGCATTATCAAGCCCATCATGCCGGCGCAACACGCTCAAGATTAGGGTCGTACGAGTCATCAAGATGAGAGCCCTACTTCAAGGACTGAACTTTATAAGCATACTGAGCGCAGGTAGGGTTCAGACTTAAACGGTGTTAGAAAATGCCGTAATGATAGAATTCGTCTTAGCCGTACATCTCATGGGTGATGCACATTGATAAAGAACGCATCGTTAGCGATGGGTACAAGAGATTCCTAATCAATGTGTTGATGGTGATTTGGTTTTGAGTAATTCAATTCCCTCCCATCTAACCAATAAAATAACGGCCCGCATGGATGCGGGCCGTTTTTATTTGGCCTCATGATATTGTGAGTTTTGAGTGTAACAACACAGGAATTTAACCCGTCATGGATCCTGCCTGATGCAAAAAGAAGTCAAAGATCAACCCAAATACGCCATTGTGGCGGCCGTGCAGCTGCCGAATGTGAGCGATGTCGAGTTCGAGGCGTCGCTGACCGAGCTGCGCGAGCTGGCGAAGACGCTGGGGTACAAGGTGGTGCAGACCTTCATGCAGAAGCGCGCCAGTTTCGATACGACGGCCTATCTTGGCGTGGGCAAGCGGCAGGAGATTCGCGAATACGTGAGCCTGCAGGGCGGCCTGGACGAGTTCGGCGCGCTTGCCGATCCGGATGCCCACGAAATCGAGGCGGTGCTGGTGGACCACGAGATTTCGCCATCGCAAGCGCGCAATCTGGAACTGGATGTCGGGTGCGAGGTGATGGACCGCACCATGGTTATCCTCGAAATTTTTCATCGCAACGCCCGTTCTCGTGCGGCCAAGGTGCAGGTGGAAATCGCCCGTCTTGGCTACATGGCGCCGCGTTTGCGCGAGGCCGCCAAGCTGGCCGGTCCGCAGGGGCGTCAGCGCAGCGGCGTGGGTGGCCGTGGATCGGGTGAGTCGGCGACTGAACTGGATCGTCGCAAGATCCGTGACCGGATTGCCGAGTTGCAGCTGGAAATCATCGCCATGGAGGCTGAGCGCAAGACGCAGCGTGCGCGGCGGCAGGAGCGTCAGGGGCTGGCGGCTGTTGCGCTTGTCGGCTACACCAATGCCGGCAAGTCGACCTTGATGCGGGCGCTGACCGGCAGCGAGGTGCTGGTCGCGAACAAGCTTTTTGCAACGCTGGATACCACGGTGCGTACGCTTTATCCGGAAAGTGTGCCGCGCGTGCTGGTGAGCGATACCGTGGGTTTCATCAAGAATCTGCCGCATGGACTGGTGGCTTCGTTCAAATCCACGCTAGACGAAGCGCTGGATGCGTCACTGCTGCTGCATGTGATCGATGCCAGCGACCCCGGTTTCGAGCGTCAGTTGGAGGTGACCGATACGGTGCTGCAGGAAATCGGGGCAGATGTCGTGCCGCGTATCCGGGTCTTCAACAAGATTGACCACGTGGGCGATGCAGCGTCACAGGCCGAATGTGAAACGGCGCTGCGGGCAAAGTATCCGGATTGCATCGTGATGAGTGCACGGCGGTCGGACGAGGTTGCAAAACTGCGTCAGACGATCGTGGATTTCTTTCAGCAGGATCTGGTCGAGGCCGAGCTTTTTCTGCCATGGACGGCGCAGCAATTACGCGGTGAAATCTACGCGAATTGCCAGGTGCTGAACGAGCGCTCGGAAAACGAGGGTGCCTACTTTCAGGTACGTGGCGCGGCCGAGACTGTGAGCAAGCTGCAGGAGCAACTGGGGCAGGGCGCCGCTTAAGCCTCCGAGCCTGGGAAATTCAGCTCGACGCTGTTGCCGGCGGGGTCCTTAATAACTAGCTGCAACTGCCCGGTGAGCGGCACAATGGCAGCCCGATAAGGCATGCCCAGCCGCTGCAGGCGTTGTTCAAACACATCGCGGCCTTCGCAGCTGAACGCGATATGGTCGATGGTCGTGGTGATGCCTGTGGCCCGCTGTTCTTCCGGGGAGGCTTCGATCAGGTGGACAATGTCCTGACTGCCCGCATACAGCCAGTACCCAAACCGGGCGAAGGGTGGGCGCGGGCCTTCCGTCAGGCCAACCACCGTCGTGTAAAAAACGTGAAGCTGGTCCAGCAGCGGGCGCTGCGTACGCAGGTTGACGTGTCCAAAGCCGATGGTGCCCATGGGGTGCTCCTTGTCAGTGGTGACCAGCGATACGCCAAACGACGGGCGATCTGATGCATGAATTATAGGCAGCTTGTACCCATTGTTTGCATCCTGTTTGATTATTCAACCTATTGAAGGTGCAGTCGGGTTATCCTCCCGCACATTCAGCCTGATCTCAAACCTGCTATGACTTTGAAAACCAATTCACCTCGTCGCGTCGCCATCATCGGCGGCGGCCCGGCCGGCCTCATGGCGGCAGAAGTCCTGAGCCGCGGCGGGCTGCGGGTGGACCTTTACGATGCCATGCCGTCGGTAGGACGCAAGTTTCTTATGGCAGGCAAAGGGGGGATGAACATCACCCATTCCGAGCCGCTTGCGTCTTTCGTGGCGCGCTATGGTGCGCGGCAGGCGCAGGTCGGACAGATGCTGGAGGCCTTTGGCCCGGAGGCGTTGTGTGACTGGATACACGGGCTGGGCATCGAGACGTTTATCGGCTCTTCCGGGCGCGTGTTTCCCCGCGACATGAAGGCGGCACCGCTGTTGCGGGCGTGGCTGCATCGCCTGCGCGAGGCTGGTGTCAGTTTTCACATGCGTCATCGTTGGCAGGGCTGGGATGCGCAAGGGGCTTTGTGCTTTTCTACGCCGCAGGGTGCGTTGGCGCTGAAGGCCGATGCCGTGGTGCTGGCGCTCGGTGGCGGCAGCTGGGCGCGGCTGGGTTCGGATGGCGCCTGGGTGCCGATGCTTGCGCAGCAAGGGGTGGCGGTGGCGGCGCTGAAGCCGGCCAATTGCGGGTTCGACGTGGGCTGGAGTGCGTATTTCACCGAACGCTTTGCCGGCGAACCGCTGAAATCGGTGGCGGTGTCGTACACCGATTTATCTGGGGTTGAACATCGCAAGCAGGGCGAGTTCATGGTGACGGCTGGCGGGGTCGAGGGCAGCCTGATTTACGCCCTATCAGCTGGCTTGCGCGACAACATCGCCCGCGATGGCGAGGCCATCATTTATCTCAATCTGCTGCCTGGCAAGACGACACAACAAGTGGTCGATGCGGTAGCCCATCCGCGCGGTGCGCGCTCGATGTCCAGCCACTTGCAAAGCCGCCTGGGGCTCAAGGGCGTCAAGGTGGGCTTGCTGAGAGAGCTGCTGCCTGCAGATATATTTGCTGACCCGGTCAAGCTCGGCCATGCCATCAAGGCCTTGCCGCTAAAACTGGCTGCGCCTCGCCCGCTGGATGAGGCCATCAGCAGCGCTGGCGGAGTGACCTTCGAGGCACTGGATGCGCACCTGATGCTACGCAATCTTCCTGGTGTATTCTGTGCCGGCGAGATGCTGGATTGGGAGGCGCCCACCGGGGGCTACCTGCTGACGGCCTGTTTCTCCAGCGGTTACGCAGCAGGCCTGGGGGCGCTTGCTTACCAGTTTTGCGCGAAAAGCCCCGGGGTTTAGCCCGGGGAGGATGTCAATTGACGTAAAATCAAGACTGTTCAACTCGTGATCAAGGAACACAAAATGTATTTGAAACTTGCCGCAACATTGCTCGCCTGCCTTATTTCCGCACAAGTCTGGGCGCAGCCTACCGTACAGATCAATACCAACCTGGGCCCCATCGTGGTCGAGCTGGATAGTGAAAAAGCCCCCAAAACCGTGGCGAATTTTCTGGAATACGTGAAGAGTGGCCATTATGCTGGCACCATCTTCCATCGCGTGATCAATCGCTTCATGATTCAGGGTGGCGGCATGACCAAGGACATGGTCGAGAAGCCTACGCGCGCGCCGATCAAGAATGAAGCCGACAATGGGTTGAAGAACGACGTGGGCACCATCGCCATGGCCCGCACCAACGACCCGCATTCAGCCACATCCCAGTTCTTCATTAATGTGAATGACAACGACTTTCTCAATTTCCGTTCCAAGGATGACGCCGGTTGGGGCTATGCCGTGTTTGGCAAGGTGACCAAGGGCATGGAACTGGTGGAAAAGATTTCCAAGTCGCCGACCTGGCCAGGCGATGTGCCGACGCAGGCCATTGTGATCGAATCCATCGTGGTGAAATGACCGGCATGAACAACGCCCCTTATCAGCTACTCATTACCGGTGCCAACCGCGGACTCGGTCTGGAATTCGTCAAACAATATCTGGCCGACGGCTGGCGGGTGATCGCCTGCTGCCGCAATCCGCTGGGCGCTTCTGCGCTGATCAATCTGGCAGCGACTTCTGGTGGGCGACTCTCGGTGCGAGAGCTGGATGTGGCCGATTTTGGTCAAGTCGGACAACTGGCCGAAACGCTGAAGGGTCAGGCCATCGACCTCTTGATCAACAATGCGGGTTTCTACCCCGAGGGTGCGTTTGGCACAGTGGATTACGCGGACTGGGAGCAGGCGTTCCGCATCAACACCATGGCGCCCATGAAAATGGCGGAGTGTTTTGTGGCGCATGTGGCGGCCAGTCGGTTGCGCAAGATTGCAACGCTTTCCAGCAAGATGGGCAGTATTGCCGATAACGGCAGCGGTGGCAGCTATCTCTACCGCAGCAGCAAGACGGCGGTGAACATGGTGATGAAAAGCCTGGCCATCGACTTGCAGGCGCGCGGTATCGCGGCATTGACCCTGCATCCGGGCTGGGTGCTGACTGACATGGGCGGCCCCAACGCCTTGATCGGCGCCGAACAAAGCGTCTCGGGCATGCGTCAGGTTATCGCGCAGCTGACCATGGAGAATGCAGGCCGGTTCGTGGCCTACGATGGCAAGGAGATCCCCTGGTAGTCGGGGTCTTTACGTGAACTGACAGAAATGGGCCTCGGGCCCATTTCTTATTTCTGCATTTGCCGTTTGAAAAAATCGACGATCAACGAGGTTTGATCGGCAGGCCACATGTGCCCACCGGGGTGGATCGCGACCATCAACTCGATGCCGTTTTTGTTCTTGTAGCGATTTACGCCGGGCTGGTCGGAGGGCACCTGCCCGAGGCCGAATCGTGTGGCGGCCAACGCAATCGATCTGCGTTGCGAGGCGAAAGGGATCAGTTCGTCATGCATGCCCATGCCCATGAAAACGGATCGCGGTTCTGCTTTCTCAATGACGAATCCGGCTTGTGAGGCGGAGAAGGCGAATGCCGCAAAGCGGCTGGCACGCAAGGCCCACAATACCCCGAGAAACTTGGAGCCGTTGGAGTGGCCGGTCGCAAAGATGTGGCGTTGATCGATGTTGTAATGCTGGGCCAGGTCGTCCAGCGTGGCATCGGTCAAGGCCACATCGCGGTCATTCGCTTCGCCTGCGTTGAGCTGCCAGCCGGCAGCCTGGCCTTCCGGATCATAAGGCGCGGGGATGCCGGGCAGGCCGTCCAGGTAAACCACCAGCGCTTCCGGCCAGGCCTCATGCAGGCGTATGCCTTCAGCGATGTTTCTGCCGCTGCCGCCGCGACCATGAAAAACAAGCACGACCGGGGCCGGATTTTTCGAGACGGCCGGCGTGCAGAGGATTTCGCTGCGCTCGATCCCGCTGACCTGCAGTGTTTTGTAGGTGCAGGCGGCATGTGCCTGCCCAAACGAAAGGGCACAGCACAAGAGCGTCAATAAAATCTGTCGTGGGGTGCGCATGCCGAGATTTTAACCAGGATGTGCCGCGGCCAGCTGGCGTTTCTCGCTGGCCGAGAGCTGCTTGATGGCGTATTCCGCCCTGGATGCGCTGGCGCGGTCGGGATGGTGCATCACCGCCATCAGTCGCAGTGGCGGGTGCGATCGGGTGTATTTCGCGCCGGTGCCATTCTCATGCGCTTTATAACGGGCTGCAACATCCACCGCGATGCCGGTATAGATGCTGCCGTCCTGGCATTCGATCAGGTAGACAAACCACGGCTTGGAGGTGGTCATGGGGCATCCGGCGACAGGTCAGTGATCGGTAATTCCGATTCCGGCTTGTCGAGCGCATGCAGCACCCGCAGTGCGGCATAGGCATCGTTGGCCGCATATAGCAGCTGGTTGGGGCTGAGAATGCGGGCGCCCCAGTTCGAGGTGGACATATGCTTTGACTTGCGGAATTTCTGGTTGAACACCAGCGCCACTGCCGCCCTGACGCCGATGCTGTGATAGCCCTGTTGCTGAAATACGGCGTCGAGATCGAGGACGGCGCCGGGCACAATGCCAAGCTTGCGCTGAATCTCGCCGCGATCGGATTTCAGCCCAAAACCGACTTTGATCATGGCGCTGGACTGGAGCAGCTGTATCACTACGTCGCAGCTACCTTTGTGGTGCAGCTGAAAAATATAGGCCTTTTCCAGCGTGGCCAGCTGAACCACGTGCGGACCTTGCGAGACCTCGCCTTTGTTGAAGGTCGGCCGGGACTCGGTGTCGAAGCCGACAAACCGGCTGCGGATGAGGTCATCCGCAGCCTCGGCAAACTGCGCAGCCGATTCCGGAACGATGATGCGCTCCAGCGTCAGCCCCGGAAACGGTTCGAGATCGGCCGTTTCTGCTTTGCTTGGCGCCTTGCGTCTATCGGTCATGGCGTGTCATTTGTACACCTGATGGCTGGGCCGTCCGCTCAGGATATTGCTGGAGCCCCAGTTGGTGACATTGCGGAAGGCATCGGAGCGGATAAAACTCTGGTAGGCGGTTTCGTCTGTCCACTCCGACATGATCAGGTAGTCACCTGCTTGCTTGCAGCCCTTGTAGAGCACCGATTTTGCGTGCCCATCGGCCTTGTTCAGTGCGTTGGCGACGCCTTCGAAAGCGCTTTCGAATTCTTGTTCTTTACCAGGAATCACCTGATAGTTCATGCCGATTGTGATCATAAATACTCCGTGTGTGCGATGTTGTACTTGTTGTTATCGCCGGGATTGCGTGAGAATGGCGATGATAATGGGTCGTGGGTGATGACATGAATATTTTTTCTTCGGGCTGGTTGCAACGCATGGTGGACAAAGCCGGCAACACGCCGGCTGCACGTATCCAGGCGGTGTTTCTGATTCTCCAGGATTGGGTGGCGGTGCCGGGCATGCGTGAGCAGCTGCAGGCCATGCCGCTCGATGATGCCAGCCAGCATGCGCTGCGTGCGTATCTGCAGCATCTGGTCGCGACAGCCGGGGTCACTCGCCCAGAGATGCTGGTCAGCCAACTGCACATGCTGCTGCTGGGAGCGCTGAATGAAGAAATGCGTCAACCCGGGACGCAGGCGCTCGAACATGGGAGTCAGGCGGCTTTGCAACTGCTGCAGGCGCAATTGCCGCGTCGCCAGTCGATTCGAGGCAACATGGCGATGGCAGCTTCGGTCGCCCTGACCGCTGGCGTGTTGACCTTGCTGCTGTGGCCATTGCAGCCGACGAAGCCCATGGCGAGTCATCTTGCACCGCTGGTGACGGCAGCGAGTACCTCGCCCAGTCCGGACCAGGTGTCTGCGCTTTATCACCTGCATGAGCAAATCAGCACGGCAAATTGTTCGTATCCACAGGCCCTGATGCTGGCGCCAGAGCAGCGCGCGCCCTTCATCGAGACGGTAGTGGATGGCAACGTCGGCGACATGCCGACCGAGTCCCTGGTCATGGTCAATCAGTTGTATCAGAAAGTGGATTGCTACTACCCGCCTGCGGCGATGCTGCTGTAAAACGCACCGCCGCAGGTGTGTCATCAGGCGGCGTTGAAGATGGTCATGCCTGCCCAGACGAAGCCTATCGTGGAAATCACGAAGGTCGCGGCGGTATACACCTTGGCCCACAGGTGCTGCCAGAAGTCGGGTTTGAGCATGGCGATGGTAAAGACGGTGGGGTTGGTGAAGCCTCCGATGGCGATCAGCCAGCACGCCTCGATCGGCAGGCTGACCCCGGCGGCCTTGGCCACAGCATAAAACCCGAAGTTGAGGATGGCCATCAGGATGTAGTCGATGTGGGCCTTGATCAGCAGCCCGTAATCCTTGATCAGGCCGCCATCCAGCCCCTTGATCGGAAACCAGCGGGCAAAGGTGCCTAACCAGGCGCAGGTGAGCGAGCAGAACACGAGAATGACGCCAGCCTTGAGCAGAACTTCCATGAAAATTTCCTCCGTTTCAGATTGATGTTGTTATCGTTGAAGCCCTTGAACAAACGCCAGGATTTCATCGATTTTTTGCCTGTCCACGCGTTGCCAGCTTTTACCTTCGGGCAGCAGGCGGACGTTGGGTCCGTTGACACACAGGCTCATGCAGGTTGATCGCTCGACCACGACATCCAGCCCCGCTTGCTGCAACGCAGTTTCAAGCCGCGCTGCGATCTCCACGCCGCCGCCGTTGCCGCATGAATGCGGATTGGGCGCGTGACGCAGTTGGGTGCAAACAAGAAGCTTCATGGGTGAGGATAAAACCTGATGTGTTGTGTGAAGATTAATAATATACAGACCTGTATACTGTACAGATCTGTATAATGATCTGCAACCCCTCAATCGTGTTAAATTAGCAATCATGGCAAAAGACATGCGAGAGCGAATTCTGGAGGCGGCTTCCGGGCTATTTCAGGCCAATGGCATCAATGCGACTGGCGTCGATACCATCGTCGCCGAAGCCGGTATTGCCAAGATGACGCTCTATAAATATTTTCCCGCCAAGGAAGACTTGGTGCTGGAAGTCGTTCGGCGCCGCAGTCGCGAGTTCGCCGAGTGGCTTTCCAGTCGACTGGAAAGAACTGCCGCCAACCCCACCGAGAAGTTGCAGCAATTGTTCGATGGCGTGGAAGAATGGCTGGCGGATCCGCAATGCAGCGGGCTCCCGTTCATCAAGGCCAGTGCCGAGTTTCCCCAGCAAGCCAGCGCAGTCAACCAGTTGTCCGTCGAGCTTTCCCGCGAATTCCGGGGATATATTACCGGCCTGGCGCGTGAGGCCGGCGTGCGTGCGCCAGAGGCATTGGGCCTGCAATTGGCGATGCTGATTGAAGGTGCTGTGCTCTCCGAACAGCTCTCGAAAGACTCCGGTGCGCTGGAACACGCGCGCCAAGCGGCCCGTATCCTGATCGAGTCGGCGCGTCGGTAAACGTCAGATGGTCTTAGCCGCTTGAAGCCGACCGTTGCCGTGTTCGGTGAGGTACTGGCCGATGTATTCCCTGAGCAAAGCGTCCTCGGCGGCGCGCCGTTCAATGTGGCACGTCACCTGCAAGTCTTCGATCTGCATCCGCTGCTGATTTCACGTTTAGGTTCTGATGCGCTGGGCGAGGCCTTGCTGCAGGAGATGTCGCAGCGCGGCATGGATGCCTCTGGCATGCAGCGGGATGCAGACCGATTGACCGGCCAGGTGCGGGTGATCTTCGAAAACGGGACGCACCGCTTCGATATCCTGCCTGATCAGGCTTACGACCACATCTGCGATACAACAACAGGTCAGGCGGTTGCAAAAACCCGCCCGCAACTGGCTTATTTCGGCACGTTGGCACAACGTGGTGCGCAATCTCGAATGGCGGCTGAACGTTTCTTGCGCGATTGCGAGTGCTCACTCTTTCTAGATATCAACTTGCGCGCCCCTTGGTACGATGAGGCTGTGTTGACCCAGTCTCTCGATGCCGCGCATATCGTGAAGTTGAATGCAGAAGAACTTGTGACGCTGGTTTCGCTGCTTGATCTTGATGGTACGGAGCCCGAAGCGCAGGCGCGGTCGTTGCAGCGCCGGTTCCATCTGGAGAAGGTCCTAGTGACGCTCGGAGACGCGGGAAGCTGGTTGCTGGATGCGCAACAACAGGTGACGCGTGCGGCGCCGATCAAGTTGCAGCAGCCTATGGTCGATACGGTGGGGGCGGGTGACGCCTACGCTGCCGTGTTCATGCTGGGGCTGTTACGGCAATGGGACGTAGCGGTGACACTGAAGCGTGCGAGCGTCTATGCCGGCGCCATTTGCTGTTCGCGTGGTGCGGCGCCGGCATCGGCTGCAGCCATCCAGTCATTCAAACAAAGCTGGGGCCTGGAAACCTAGGGGCTATCAACCTGATGCATATTTGTCTAAGAGGAAGTCAAGATGGAAACCAAGCCACCCCTGCCGCCATTTAACCTTGAGACGGCGACCCAGAAGGTCCGCATGGCCGAGGATGCCTGGAACACGCGCGATCCGGACCGTGTGGTGCTGGTGTACACCGAGGATACGGTGTGGCGCAACCGTGCGGAGTTTCCGGTCGGTCGCGAGCAGGTCAGGCAGTTTCTGCAGCGCAAGTGGGCGCGGGAGCTTGAGTACCGCCTGATCAAGGAGCTATGGGCCTACACTGATAACCGGATTGCGGTGCGGTTTGCCTATGAGTTCCATGACGATTCCGGGCAGTGGTTTCGCAGCTACGGCAACGAAAACTGGGAATTCAACGAACACGGTTTCATGATGCGCCGTTTCGCCAGCATCAACGACTTGCCGATCAAGGCTTCGGAACGCAAATTCTTCTGGCCGCTGGGCCGGCGCCCGGACGACCATCCCGGGCTGAGCGCGCTGGGACTGTGATCACCGTGATTGCCGCTATGGGCCTTGCCACAACGGCGGCTCGTCCATCAGCGCAATCTGTTCGCGCAGTTCGAGGATGCGATCCTGCCAGTAGCGCTGTGTATTGAACCACGGGAAGGCCATCGGAAACGCCGGATCGTCCCAGCGCCGGGCAAGCCAGGCAGCGTAGTGGATCAGGCGCAGGGTGCGCAATGCCTCCACCAGATGCAGTTCGCGCGGGTCGAAATCGCAAAAATCCTCGTAGCCGGCCAGCAGGTCGGCCATCTGGCGCACCATGTCCTCCCGCTCGCCCGACAGCAGCATCCATAGATCCTGAACCGCCGGCCCCATGCGGCTGTCGTCGAAATCGACAAAGTGCGGGCCATCGTCTGTCCACAGCACGTTGCCCGGGTGACAGTCGCCGTGCAGGCGCAGGCTGGCCACATGGCCGGCGCGGTCAAAGCAGCGCCGCACGCCTTCCAACGCCTGATCGACGACGCTGCGATACGTTGCCTCGATGTCGGCAGGAATGAAGCCGTGCGCCAACAGGTAGTCGCGCGGTTCTTCACCAAAACTGGCGATATCCAGCGTGGGGCGACAAGAAAACGGTTGTGTTGCCCCAATGGCATGTATGCGTCCGATAAACCGTCCCATCCATTCCAGAGTATTCGGATCACCAAGTTCTGGCGCCCGGCCGCCGTGGCGCGGGAACACCGCAAAACGGAACTCCTGGAAATGATGCAGGGTGTTACCGGCGACGGTGATGGCTGGCACCACTGGAATCTCGGCATCCGCCAATGCGCCGACAAACGCATGCTCCTCCAGAATGGCGTCGTCATTCCAGCGTGCCGGGCGATAGAACTTGACCACTACCGTCGGGCCGTCATCCATCCCCACCTGGTAGACGCGATTTTCGTAACTGTTGAGCGCCAGCAGGCGGCCATCGCTATACAGCCCCACGCTATCCAGTGCGTTGAGAATGGAATCGGGGGTGAGTCCTGAGAATGGGGCGGTCGCGGTCTGCATGTTGCCAGTTTACCGTGCGGTGGTCTTGCGCGACGGTAATACATGCATTTTGAAAATAATTTGAATGTAAGTTTCGCGACAGTTTCGGGAAAGATTGCAGTAAGGTTGGGCGCGTAGAGTGCATCTCACGGTAACCCGCAATGTTGCGAAAACCGAAAGATCAACTCAACGAAAAGGATTTCACCATGAACAAGCTCTTAGCTGCACTGATCGTAGGTTTCTTTGCTGTTTCCATGAATGCATCCGCTGCTGATGCGCCTAAGGCTGAAGCCAAGCCTGCGGCTGCCGCCGCTGCTCCAGCCGCTGCTGCACCTGCAGCCGCAGCAGCCCCGACAGCAGCCCCGACAGCAGCCCCAGCTGCAGAAGTGGCCAAGGAAAAGCCAGCAGCACCAGCCAAGAAGGCACATCACGCCAAGAAGGCCAAGCATGAAAAGAAGGCTGAAGTAGCCCCAGCAGCCGCTGAGCCAGCAGCCAAGTAAATTCAGATTTCTGGATTGCAAGCAGGCAGTACTTCGGTACTGCCTTTTTCTTTATATAATCCGACTACATGCACAGCCAAAATCAGGATGTTTTTTCCATGACACGATCAGCCACGTATTGCATGCCGGCCCTTATGTTCGGACTGCTAATGGTCGCACCCGCCTTCGCCAAGGATGTGGCTACCGAGCAGTACGCCGTCTCGGCGGCGCAAAAGGAATATGAAGCGGCTAAAACAGACTATGAAGCGGCATCGCAGCGTGTGAAGGCGCAGGAAAAGCGTGTCGCACAAGAGCAATTGCGGCTCAAGGAGCTGCAAAAGGAGCAAACGGCCGCCAAGGTTCGCTTTACCCAAGCGCGCGCGCATCTGGATCGCGATCAAAAAACCCTTGATCGGGCCTGGCATGAAGGCGGGCACTAGTTGCTTGATGCAGCAGGACTTTTTGCATCAGCAATGGCTGGGCGTTTAAGTCAAGCTATCAATTTTTCATCAGGCGCTGGAAATCCCCCCGCTAACTGGTGTAAGATGCCGGCCTTCGTGCTGTCAGGGCTTCGCCCGGATTGGCATGCAAGTTGGAGTGGTAGTTCAGTTGGTTAGAATACCGGCCTGTCACGCCGGGGGTCGCGGGTTCGAGTCCCGTCCACTCCGCCATTAAGTTAGAGCCCTTCCTTGTGAGGGGCTTTTTCTTTTTAAACGCCCGCGACGTGTGGGCCTCATGCCGATATAGACTTCTCAGTCGAGTTTGCTCCACTGCATGTGGCTGATTGGCCAATTATGAGCGTGCGCATGCAATGGGTTCACGAAATAAAATGCACATGGATGGAAGCCATGACTATGCAACAGCAGTAGTCGCCTAGGTTTCCTTATTTGCACCCATCCGATGAAGGAGTGCGACAATTTCTTTATTTCCGGTTTTTTCTGCCAGAGACAGGGCTGTTTCTTTATTTCTGTTATGTGCAAAAATGTTCGCACCTTTGTGGATTAACATTTCTGCAATCGCTACTGTCCCGCCAGAAAGAGCAAGGAGTAGAGGGGTATATCCAAGGCGATCATGAACATTGATGAGCGCGCCTTTTTTAATCAGGATTTCAGCCACCTCTTTGTAACCTCTGGCCTGTTTTCCACAAGCAAGCAGAAGGGGCGTTAGTCCCATTTTGTCCCTGTCATTAACGTCAGCCCCAGCATTCAAAAGAATGTGGGCAATGACGGTGTATCCTTTTCGCAATGCGATTAGCAGTGGTGGTGTGCCTTCCTCATCTGCGGTATGGATATTGAACCCAGCCCGAACAAAGAGATCGATGACGGCTTTGTCACCGTTGAAGAGTGCATGAAAAAACTCTTCTTTGCTGAATTTAAATCCACGCACCTCCAGTTCACGCACCGCATCTTCGCGACTTTCGGCCCTGCGTATGGTTTCGGATTCTCGTAAATCTCGAAGCATGATGATGTCATCCATCACAGCCTTGGGGAAACCCTGGCGGCCGCCTCGCTTATCAATCACCAGGTCGCTGAAGTAATCATCAATCTGATCCGTGTCCCATAGCTCCTCAATCCTTGTGAGAATACGGTCAAACTGTTCCTCCAGAGTGAATGGATAGCTGTCTCCCAGAGATTTAAACAGGGGATGTTTCATTGGATCTGATATGCATCTGCCTCAATGACTACTTTGTTTACTCTCGGAAATCTTGTCTCCAATAGCGAATAACAGACCTGTGACCACGAAGGTCAGATGGATTCCCACCTTCCAAGCCAACTGCTCATTTGAGAGTTCCTGAACGTGCATGAATGCCTTGAGCAGCTCAATCCCTGAAATGGCCATGATCGAACCGATCAACTTGATTTTTAGTTCCGAAAAGCCCACATGCCCCATCCACGCTGGGCGATCCTCGCTATCGGCAGTATCAATTTTAGAAACGAAATTCTCATATCCGGCAAATACGATGATGATCAGTAGGTTAGTGGTCATGACAACATCGATGAGTGACAAAACGCCCACAATGACGTCACTTTCAGCGCCATAAATGGCCAGGGGGACAAAGTGAAGAAACTCTTTCCCGAACATGATGAGCAGCAAGCCTAAAGCGGCCACTAATCCGAGGTAGAACGGTGCAAGAAGCCATCGGCTATTGAATATAAAACTTTCCAATGCTTGCTCAAGTGCTTTCATACGCTTCCCTATAGGATATCCAAGAATTCTGGCAGGCTAACACGCCGGACTAACATGCTAGTGCCCAGAATGGCGTTGAGGGTGTCCCCAATTCTGTGCTTCTACACGTGAGTTGCCCGGCATGAGTCCTTTCCTGAGAACGGCCGTTCTTGGCCGAAATGGTACCCTTACTTTTCTATCCATGCACCACGTCGTGCATCACTGCACTTGTTGTCGCGGCGCAGTCGTTGCAACTTCACCTAGCTCAGCTGAATCCCATCCACCGCCCAATGCTTTGATCAAAAGCACCGCTGCGGACAATCGATTGCTGAGAATGTTGAGCGCGTTACGTTCATTGGTGAGCGCAATGGTTTGCACATTCACCACATTGATGTAGCTCACGACACCTGCCTTGTACTGGTTGGTCGTCACGGCAACGGATTCACGCGCGGCGCTCACTGCATCATCTTGCAATTGGGCTTCCTGCTCCAGGATACGCAGGGCGGCCAGGTTGTCTTCTACCTCCTGGAAAGCGGTTAGCGTGGTCTGACGATAGAGCGCAGCGTTTTGGTCGAACACTGCGATGGCTTGCTCAGTTTGGGCGCGGCGCAAGCCCCCATCAAACAGGGTCTGTGCCAGGGCAGGGCCCAAGGACCAGAAGCGACTTGGGAAGCTTAGCCAGTTTGCGAAACTGCTGCTCTGGAATCCTGCCGTGGCTGACAATGTCAGGTCTGGGTAGAACGCTGCCTGCGCGACCCCGATTTTTGCATTGGCGGCCGCTGCATTGCGTTCGGCCGAAGCGACATCTGGTCGACGCTCAAGCATGTCAGACGGGATTCCCACTGGAATATTCGGGAAGACGGGCTTGAACACTCTAGCCGTAATTGAGAAGTCTGCTGGCGCCTGACCGATCAGCACGGCAATGGCGTGCTCAAGCTGCGCACGTTGCACGCCGACATCCATTGCCTGCGCCTGTGCCGATTTGTATTGTGTTTCCGCAACAACGACATCTCCTCGCGCGGCAACGCCGGCCGCGTATTGATTCCTTGTGAGTTGCAGCGATTTTTCATAGGCCGCTACCGTGTCATCAAACAATTGCTTTCGGGTATCGGCGACGCGCAGGAGGAAATAATCTTGTGCCAATGTCGCTTGCACACTCAATTTTGCCGCCTGCATATCTGCAGCACTTGCCTGTGCTGCAGCATTGCTGGATTCGACCGAACGTTTGACCTTGCCCCAGATGTCAGTCTCCCAGCTTGCATCCAGGCCCAGCGTATGCATGGTCACTGGGGCGCTGGCCCCACCGGATTTGCCGGTTCCCGCCTGGCTGCGCGTCACTGAGGCGCTGCCGGAAATGTTGGGGTAAAGCCCCGCTCTTGCTTGCTGTGCCAGCGACTGCGCCTGGCGGAACTGCGCTTCTACGGCCCGAATATTCTGGTTGGAGACGTCCACCTGTTCGACTAGGGCATTGAGCTCAGGATCAGCAAAAATTTCCCACCATTTTCCCTTCGGCAACGTATCCCGAGGTTGGGCCACTTTCCAGCCCTGTGCCTCCTTGAATGCTGCCGGCACTTGCACCGCTGGCTTTACATAGTCTGGCCCGAGCGAGCACGCGCCCAGCCAGGCAGTAAAGCCGAGATACCACAGTGATCTGCACAGAGTCATGAAACGATCCTTTTTTAATTCAATACCACTGCAGGCGTTGCCTTAGCGCCAAATTTGCGCTGTCCCCACAGACTCAAACGATCTAGATAAAGGTAAACCACCGGGGTGGTGTAAAGCGTCAGCATCTGGCTAAGCAGCAAGCCGCCAACAATCGCGATTCCCAGCGGTTGGCGCAGCTCGGCGCCCTCGCCCATGCCGAACGCCAGCGGCAATGCGCCCAGCAATGCCGCCATGGTGGTCATCATGATCGGCCTGAAGCGCAGCAGGCAGGCTTCATAGATGGCTTCCTTCGGGCTGATCCCCCGGGTACGCTCGGCATCAATCGCGAAATCAATCATCATGATCGCGTTTTTCTTGACGATGCCTATCAGCAGAATGACGCCTATCATGCCCATGATGTTGAATTCGACATTACAGGCAAGCAGCGCGAGCAACGCACCCACCCCGGCAGAAGGCAGGGTGGAGAGTATGGTCAGCGGATGAATATAGCTCTCGTACAGGATGCCAAGCACGATGTAGACCGCGAGGAGTGCCGCAAGAATCAGCCATGGCTGGTTTTCGAGCGAAGCCTGGAACACCTTGGCGGTACCTTGAAAGCCGCCTCGAATGGATGCGGGGACGCCGATGTTTGCAAAAGTACCTTCGATGGCTGTGGTGGCTTGCGACAGCGTGACACCGACCGGAAGATTGAAGGAGATTGTCGAAGCGGCAAACTGCCCCTGGTGGTTGACCGCCAGCGGCCCGTAAGCCGGTTCAAAGTGACTGATCGCCGACAGCGGCACTTGCGTGCCGTTTGGGGAGGTTAAATAAATGGATTTCAGGGACTCCGCGCTTTGCCAGTATTTCGGGGCAACTTCCATGATGACGTAATACTGGTTCAGTGGCGCATAGATGGTCGATACTTGGCGCTGGCCAAACGCGCCGTTGAGTGCGCCATCGATCTGCCGGGTCGTGATTCCCAGCTTCGCCGCCGCATCCCGGTCTATGGTCAGCAATGTATCGATGCCTTTGTCCTGCTGGTCAGTATTGACGTCAGCCAGTTGCGGCAACTTGGTCATCGCGGCGCGAATGCGTGGCTCCCATTCACGCAGTTCAGCCAGGTTGTCGCCCTGGATCGTGTATTGGTACTGGGCATTACCGGCACGCCCACCCATGCGGATATCTTGTACCGGTTGCAAAAACAGGCTTGCGCCGGGTTCATGCGACAGGCCCTTGCGTAACCTGGCAATCACATCATCCACCTTCATCCGGCGTTCCGACATAGGTTTGAGCGATGCGAACATGAATCCCGTATTACGCTGGCCACCACCGATGAATCCGACGACATTTTCCACTGCTGGGTCACGCTGCACGATCGCCATGAGGTCAGCCAGTTTTTTCTGCATTAGCTGAAATGAAATCCCCTGATCTGCCTGGATATTGCCGCTGAGTCGCCCCGTATCCTGCTGCGGGAAAAACCCCTTGGGCACGATGATGTACAAGTAGACATTCAGACAAATCGTGGCCACCAGCACTAACAAGGTTAATAAACTATGTCGCAACGCGACGTCCAGCGTCCGCTGATAGCCATGCAGCAGCAGGTTGAAGCAACGCTCGGCAAAGCGGCTCAGCCGGTTCTTTTCCGCTTCTGGTTTATGCGCATGATCCAGCCATCTAGCGCACATCATCGGCGTCATGGTCAGCGACACCAGCAGCGACACAACGACCGCCGCCGACAACGTGACTGCGAATTCCCGCAACAGCCGGCCAACAATCCCGCCCATCAACAGGATAGGAATAAATACGGCAACCAGCGAAACGCTCATGGAAAGCACAGTAAATGCGACTTCTCTTGAACCTTTGAGCGCCGCCTGGAATGGCGACATCCCTTGTTCGATGTGCCGCGAAACGTTTTCCAGTACGACGATTGCATCGTCGACAACGAAACCGGTAGCAACCGTTAACGCCATCAGCGACAGATTGTCCAGGCTGTATCCACATAGATACATGACACCAAAGGTGCCGATGAGTGAAACCGGCACGGCCACGCTTGGGATCAGCGTGGCCCGCGCATTCCGCAGGAAAATAAACACCACCATGACCACAAGACCAATCGAAATCGCGAGCGTCACCTCGACGTCATGTACCGATGACCGGATGGACGGCGAGCGGTCGATCACCACGCCGACATCGATGGCCTGTGGGATGGATGCCCGCAGTTGTGGCAATGCGGCGCGGATACGACCGACCGTCTCGATAATGTTCGCATTGGGCTGGCGACGAATTTGCAGCAATACCGCTGGCTTGCCATTGGAAAGCCCCTGGTTCCGTAAATCCTGGACCGAGTCCGTGACTTCAGCAATATCGGATAGCCTCACCGGGGCGCCGTTGCGGTAGGAAATAACCAGCGGCATGTATTCCTTGGCGGTATGCACCTGATCATTGGCATACAGTTGCCAGTGGTGCTGATGATCTTCGATGACGCCCTTGGGGCTGTTGGTATTGGTTGCGGCAATGGCGCTGCTGACGGCGTTCAGTGGAATGCCGTACTTGTTGAGCGCGGCAGGATTCAGCTCTACACGCACGGCAGGCAGGGAGCTACCGCCCACGCTGACCTGCCCCACCCCCTTCACCTGAGAGAGTTTCTGAGCCAGCACCGTCGATGCAGCGTCATACAATTTTCCCTGCGGCAGACTGTCAGAAGTCAGCGCAAGTATCATGATGGGGGCGTCGGCCGGATTGACCTTGTGGTAAGTCGGATTGCTGGGCAGCCCGGTCGGCAGCATGGTGCGTGCCGCGTTGATGGCCGCCTGGACATCGCGTGCCGCGCCGTTGATGTCGCGTTCGAGATCGAACTGCAGGGTCACACGGGTGCTGCCCTGCGAACTCATCGATGTCATTTCGCTGACGCCTGAGATACGGCCGAGCGAACGTTCAAGCGGAGTCGCCACGGCAGTGGCCATGGTTTCCGGACTGGCGCCCGGCAATGCGGCTTCGACTGAAATAGTGGGGAAATCCACCTGGGGTAGCGGGGCTACCGGCAACAGATTGAAAGCCACCGCACCGGCGAGCGTAATCGCCAGCGTCATCAGGCTGGTTGCGACAGGCCTGTGGATGAAGGTGGCCGAGAAACTCATGACTGCGCGTCGTCTGCCAGCATGACCTCAGCGGGCTTTCGATTGCTGCCCAGTCGGCGACCCAGCCGATCAAAAGCCAGATAAATCACCGGTGTTGTGAAGAGGGTCAGCACTTGGCTGACAATAAGACCGCCGACCATCGTCAGCCCCAGCGGGTGACGCAATTCAGACCCGACGCCAGAACCCAGCATGAGCGGCAATGCAGCTAACAGCGCCGCCAGCGTCGTCATCAGGATAGGGCGCAACCGCAGCAAACAGGCCTGGTAAATCGCATCGCGCGGCGCCATGCCCTGCTCGCGCTCCGCCTCAAGCGCAAAGTCGATCATCATGATGGCGTTCTTTTTCACAATCCCGATCAGCAGGATGATGCCGATAATGCCGATGATGCCAAGATCATTGCCCGACAGCATGAGCGCCAGCAATGCACCGACGCCGGCAGAAGGCAGCGTTGAAAGTATCGTCACTGGGTGGATGTAGCTTTCGTACAGTACGCCAAGCACGATATACATGGTGATGATGGCCGCGATAATCAGCAGCAATTCGTTGGCAAGCGAATCCCTGAATGCCGTCGTCGTCCCCTGCAGAATGACCTGCGTGCTCTGCGGCAAGCCAGCCGCCAGCTGCGCCTGATCGATCACGTTCACGGCATCGCTGAGCGACGCACCTGGGGCCAGATTGAACGAGATATTGGCCGCCGGAAACTGGCCGAGATGGTTGACCACCAGTGGCGCGCTACGCGTACTGATCTTTGCCACGGCGCTTAATGGCGTCTGTCCGCCGTTCGCCGTCGTCACGTAAATGCCATTCAGTGCTTCCAGCCCTTTTTTGAATTCTGGGCCGACCTCTAGTACCACGCGATACTGGTTGGATTGCGTAAAAATATTGGATATAAGACGCTGACCGAAGGCGTTATACAAAGCGGCATCAATCGCCGCGGTCGTGATCCCCAAACGGCCTGCTTCATCACGATCAATCTCAAGAAACGCCTGTAGCCCATTGTCCTGCAGGTCGCTGGCGACATCGCTGAGTTTGGGTGACTTGCGCAACTGCTCGATCATGCCCGTGACCCCGGTTGCCAATATTGCTGGATCGGCATCCTCCACGATGAAGCGGTACTGACTGCGACTGACGCGGTCTTCTATCGTCAGATCCTGGACCGGTTGCAGGTAAAGGGTGATCCCCGCCAACGCGGACGTCTTCTCTTGCAGACGTTGCATGACATCCTGCACCGTCCCTGCACGCTGCTCCTTGGGTTTGAGATTGATCAGCATGCGACCGGCATTGAGGGTGGCATTACTGCCATCCACGCCGATGAAGGAGGATAGGCTATCGACGGCGGGGTCGTGCAGGATGACATCTGCCAGCGCCTGCTGACGCTCTGCCATTGCTGCGAATGAAATGGTCGGGCTGGCTTCGGAAATCCCCTGCAATACGCCGGTATCCTGCACCGGGAAAAAGCCCTTGGGGATGGCGATGTACATGACGACGGTGAGAACCAGGGTCCCGAGCGCGATCAGCAGCGTGATGGGTTGATGATCGAGTACGTGATTGAGCATCCGTCCATACCATGCGGTCATCCGGTCAATGAAGTTTCCCGCGCTGCGGTCGAACCTGCTGCGTTCTGCTTCCGGGACGTGGCGCAACAGACGGGCGCACATCATCGGCGTCAGCGTCAGCGACACCACGGCGGAAATCAGGATGGCGATGGCCAAGGTGATGGCGAATTCACGAAAGAGTCGTCCGACCACATCGCCCATGAACAGCAGCGGAATCAGCACCGCAATCAGCGAAAATGTCAGCGAAATGATGGTGAACCCTATCTGCTTCGAGCCCTTGAGCGCCGCATCCAGCGGCGGCTCCCCCTGCTCGATGTAGCGCGCGATGTTCTCGATCATGACGACTGCATCGTCGACCACGAAGCCGGTTGCGATGGTCAGCGCCATCAGCGTGAGGTTGTTGATGCTGAAATCGGCGAGGTACATCACACCGAACGTCCCCATCAACGAAATCGGTACAGCGATACTGGGAATGATCGTGGCCGGCAGGTTGCGCAAGAACAGGAAGATCACCATCACCACCAAGGCCACGGAAAGCATCAACTCGAATTCCACATCCCTGACCGAGGCGCGGATGGTCGTCGTGCGGTCGGTCAGCATGACAATGTCAACCGCGCCGGGGATCGAGGTCTGCAACTGCGGCAGCAGTTTCTTGATGCGGTCTACCACCTCAATGACATTGGCGCCGGGCTGCCGCTGCACATTCAGAATCACGGCGGGATCATGGTTGGCCCAGGCGGCCAGGTGCACGTTCTCGGCATCGTCGATCACATCGGCGACGTCACGCACCCTGATGGGGGCGCCATTGCGATAGGCCACCACAATCTGTTTGTATTCTTCAGGCGTCCGGAGTTGGTCGTTGGCATCGATGGTCGAAGCGCGCGTCGGGCCATCAAAACTGCCTTTGGCCTGGTTCAGGCTGGAATTCGTGATTGAAGTCCGCAAATCCTCCAGCGAGATTCCGTAGGCTGCCAGCGACTTGGGATTGGCCTGCACCCTCACGGCCGGGCGCTGACCGCCGCTGATGCTGACCAGGCCGACCCCGGATAACTGCGATATCTTCTGGGCGATACGGGTATCCGCCAGATCTTCAACCTTGATCAGCGGCAGCGACTTTGACGTCAGTGCCAGTGTCATGATGGGGGCGTCTGCCGGATTGACCTTGCTGTAGATGGGAGGCGTCGGCAGATCGGTCGGCAGAAAGTTGCCGGCGGCGTTGATTGCCGCCTGCACCTGCTGCTCGGCGATATCAAGGTTGAGCGTGAGATTGAACTGCAGCGTAATGACCGATGCGCCTCCGGAACTGCTGGACGACATCTGCTTGAGCCCGGGCATCTGCCCGAACTGCCGTTCCAGTGGCGCGGTGATCGACGAGGTGATGACGTCCGGGCTCGCACCGGGATAAAGCGTGGTGACTTGTATCGTCGGATAATCGACTTCTGGCAAGGCTGAAAGCGGTAGCCAGTGATATCCCATCAGGCCGGCCAGTAAAATCGCCAGCATCAGCAACGAGGTTGCTACGGGCCGCAGGATAAACAGACGTGACGGGTTCATGCGTCACCCCGATGGTGGTGCTTTCCCTCCCCGGAGTGACGATGTTGTTGTCCGTTATCCGGCGCACCAGGCACGGCAAGTTTGATCTTGGCGCCATCGCGCAGTTTGTCGGTCCCATCTATCACGACCGACTCACCCACCTCCAGGCCCTGCGTGATCACCACGTTTTCGCCCTCGACGACCCCGGTTTTGACCGATCTTAACTCAACGCTCTCGCCATTCTTGACGACATAGACATTACTGCCTTTGCTGCCGCTCTGCACTGCGGATGATGGGATAACCGTGGCATCCTGCTGGGTATCCACCAGCATGCGGACATTCACAAACTGGTTGGGGAACAGGGTGCTCTTGTCATTCTTGAATTCGGCGCGCAACTTGATGGACCCGGTCGTGACGTCGATCTGATTGTCCAGGGTCAGCAAGGCGCCGTCCGCCAGCTTGACGGTTTTTTGCCTATCGTAGGCCTCGACATGCACCGTGTCCCCGCCCTTCATGCGCTCGACTACGCCAGGCAGATTGTCTTCAGGGATGCTGAAGATCGCGGTGATCGGCTGCAACTGCGTAATGGTCACGATACCATTGGCATCTGCAGCATGAACCTGGTTTCCGGGGTCAACCTGCCGCAAACCGACGCGGCCGCTGATCGGAGAAGTAATGCGGCAATAGCTCAGCTGCAACTTGGCATTGTCCACCTGGGCCTGATCTGCCGCGATGGTTGCGCGGAGTTGCCGCACCAGCGCATCTTGCGTGTCCATCTGCTGCTTGGCGATGGAGTCTTGTGCAAATAGCGTTTTGTAACGCTCAAGATCAATCTGTGCGTTATCCAATGTCGCCTTATCCTTGGCCAGTTGGGCATTCGTTTGCGCAAGCTGGACCGCGTAGGGGCGCGGGTCGATCTCGGCCAACAACTCGCCCACCTTGACCGTTTGGCCCTCGCGGAAATTGAGTCGTACGAGTTCGCCATCGACGCGCGTTTTGACTGTGACTGTGTTACGCGATGTCACTGTACCGAGTGCATCGAGGTAGACATTGACGTTTCGTTTCAACGCAGGCGCGGTCGAAACCGGCATCGGACGGGATTTCGGATCGAACTTGGCTTGTGCCGCACTCTGCTCACCCTTGTGGCGTATCACATACGTGACACCTGCCACTGCCCCGAGTAGTAGCAGTACAAGCAGCCAGCTCCAGCGTTTTCTGGATGGCTGATGGTGATCGATAGGCGCCATGACGGCATGGCCTTCCTTTAAAGTCATGGATAGTCCTTGCTTATGAATTTAAGCACTTTATCTGTCAGGTCGACCCGCTTACTGGTGTAGGCGAGACCGCTGTATATTACCAGATCGTATCCTTCGGCCTCCGAGACCAGGGTGACCGCCTGATTGATGCGATCCTGCAGCTTGCCGAGCTCCTCATTCTTGCGAATGCTGGCATCTTCATTCAATTCGCGTTGCTTGCGATCGTATTCGAGCTTGAGTGCCGCCAGTTCCTGCGCTTTGGCGACGCCCGAATTTTCCTTGTCGGTAATCTGCTTGCGGAGGCGGTCAATATCCTCTGACCGCTGTTTAAATTCCTGCTGGAGTTTTTTCGCGCTGTCAGCTGCCTGCGGCGACTCCCGCAGTATCCTGTCCACATCGACGTAACCCACTTTTACATCGGCGCTTGCATTGACTGCGAAAAAAATCATCAATGCTGCAAGTATTAATTGTAGGGACTTGTACATGAAATTCTCCTGACGGTGTGGCTGCAATCTAAGGCATCCATGTGTCGTGTGTTTGTCAGATTTGATTCGATATGTATCGCTATGTATCTGGCAGGCCGCGCATGGCCAGGTGTCCGGCGTGCGGCGAGGTGTGCACGCGACGGCCGGTCCGGGCTCGCCGCTGGGCGCCAGGGGGCTGGCCATTCCCATGGCGACGTCTGCTTCAGGCTGGTTTTCTTGAGGGGCTATTAATGCGCCTCAACGCCTGTATTTGCGGTTGAACGACCTGGCTTTTTGAGTAAAAAAAGAAAAGGGAAAATCAAGATAAAGCTCAGCAGTGTGCCATGCAGCGCATCCAGCATCGCTAGCGCCTGAGACTGATGGGCGACTTCTTGCGTTACCAACGCGATGCCCTCAGGCGTATTTCTATCCAGATGGAGCGGTGCGAGGTATTGATCCAACGTATTCCCATAGGGGGTGATGTACGCGATCAAATGATTCCAGCTTTGTTGCATGCCCCGGGTATACAGAAGAATAACAATAGATATTCCGATTGCGTTGCCTATCGTACGAATCAGGCTGTAGACGCCTGATGCTTCTACTATCAGGTGCTTGGGCAGGGTGGCATAGGCAAGTCCATTGAGCGGGATAAATATAAATCCCATGCCCATGCCTTGGCATAGCGTGGGCCAGATCAATGAGACGTTGCTGGCTTCCAGCGGGTACATCGTCATGCCCCATGAGCCGATGGCGCCAACCGTAGCACCAAAACCAATCAGATATCGTGCATCGACCTTGCCCACCAGCTGACTGACCAGCATCATGCTGACCATGCTGGCTATGCCACGCGGAATCATGTACAAGCCGGCAAGCGTGGTGTTGTAGCCGAGGACTTGCTCAAAATAAAGTGGCTGCAGGGTGATCGATCCAAACAATGCCATGCTCACAACGATCATGGCGATGCAGGACAGCACGAAGTTTCTGTCCTTGAACATCCCTGGACTGAATATAGGATGGTTCTGCTTTCGGATGACATGCATCACTAGCCAGATAAACCCCAATAGTGAAATCACGGCCACCCAGCGGATATTGGCCGAGTCCAGCCAGTCCTCCTCATTGCCCTTGTCCAGTATGTATTGAAAGGCACCTATGGCGGTAAACATGGCGCATAAGCCAAGCCAATCCATTTTTCGGGACTTCAATGGCGTTTCTTCCATATGTCGCCAGGCAAGCAATAGTGCGAGCATCCCAACGGGCAGATTGATAAAGAAAGACCATCGCCATGACAGGTTCTCGGTCAGCCAGCCGCCAATCACTGGCCCCATGATGGGGGCCACCATGATGCCCATGGCCCACAGGGCCATGGCTTTTCCACGCTCTTCTGGCGGGTACAAATCGATCATCACTGCTTGCGACATCGGGACCAATGCCGCCCCGGCGAGTCCCTGAAGCAATCTGAACAGCACCAGTTCAGGCAGCGACGTGACCACTCCGCACAATATCGACGAAATGATAAAACCGACCATAGACAGCATCAGGTAGCGTTTCCGCCCAAGGGTGTCTGAGAAGTATCCGGTCAATGGCATCGCAATCGCCGCGGCCACAATGTAGGAAGTCAGAGCCCAGCTCATCTGGCTTGGCGTTGCACCAAGCTGCCCGCCCATGTTGGGTAGGGAGATGTTGATGATGGTCATGTCCAGCACTTCCATGATGGTTGCCACCATCACGGCAATCACCACAGGGGTTCTGGATCTGACAGCGTTCACTTCAGGATGACTTTGGCTTCAGCAGAGGCGCCGATAATGAATGGACAGGAGGGGCTCTTGCTCGTCAGTCTGATTCTGACCGGTATGCGCTGCGTCACTTTGACCCAGTTGCCGTTTGCATTTTGAGGCGGCAGCAAGGAGAAGGAGGCACCAGTGCCGCCGGAAATGCTTTCGACGATGCCCTGGAATTCTATTTTTGGGCAACGATCGAGGCGAATAATGGCGGGTCTCCCCGGTACGACACCCTCAAGTTGCGTCTCTTTGAAATTTGCATCCACCCACCACTTTTGATCGTCAATAAGCGCGAATAGCGGTTGACCTGCCTGCACAAAGGTTCCCGGTCTGGCGGTCAGATTGGCAATGCTGCCATCGACTGGAGAAAAGGTTTTTGCATACTTAATGTTGAGCCGTGCCTGTTCCAGGTTGGCGATGGATTCTTCTACCGCGGGATTCAGGCGCTTAACAGGTTGCACCCGCTGACTCGATTGAGCCAGTTCGGCTTCGGCTTGTCTGACTTGTGCCTCAGCCAAGGCAACGGCTGTTTTTGAATTATCAAGCGCCTGGGGCGATAGAAAAAGCCTGTGTGCAAGCGCTTCCTGACGCCTGGCGGTGATATGGGCATTCTCCAATTGCACCTTGGCTTCATCCAGTTTTGATCTGGAAACCGAAATGGCAGAGAGATCCACACCAACGTTCTGGGTCGATTGATCAAGCTTGGCCTGATTCTGCTGAATCGTGACGCGATAGGGTTCGTCATCTAAAGCAAACAGCAGATCGCCCTTTTTAACCGACTGATTGTTGACGATGGGAATCTGCAGGATTTGCCCGGAGATACGCGAAGAAACCTGAAGGACATTGGCGCCGACGTAGGCGTTATCTGTCGATTCATAGGTCAGCGTGTCCTGATAAAAGCGCCAGCCATAATAAAGCGTCGCCAGGAATAGAAACGCTAAAAAAGCGCCTCTAAGGATTATTTTTGAATTAGAACTAGGACTCTTCATAAGCGCTCTGGATTTGCACCGATGCCTTGGTATGGTCTAACGCCCCTGTCGGGACGACAGGGCGAAATCAACGGGTATTATAGGCTTGATTGCCCGTGTTTCGCCGGCGCGCTCAAGGGGCGGGTGACTTGAGCGGATCACAATGGATCCCGGTTAAGGGGAAGTTAACGCATGCACTGGTTAGTGCTCTCGCAGCTCTTCCGAGTCGCTCATGAAGCGTGCAACCGCCAGCCCAACAGCCATCGCACCCAAGAGGAAAATGGCCAAAATACCTGTGCGCAGCGCCGGCAGTATCTCGTCCTGACCGAGCAGGACCAAGGTTTCGAAGGCGTACACGCCTGGCACCATCATGATGACGCTGGGGACGGTCAGCGAAATTCGCGGTTCATTGACCCATTTGCGTAACAAGGATGCCGTCAGGCCTATGGCCAGTGCGCCGAGGAACGTTGTCAGGGGCAAGGGGAAGCCGGCGTCGTGCATTTCCAGACGGATGGTGTTCCCCAGTACCGCGAGCAGGCCGACATAAAATGCATTGTGGTATGACCCATTAAACAGAATGGCAAAGCCGAATGCCCCAATGAAACTTGCCAGCGAACGCAGCGTCAGCAGCATGACGCCTGCGAATTCTGGCGGTAGTGCCTCCCGGTTGGGGAATCCTATAAGGGCAATGACGACGAAAAACCCAAGGGCGGACATGAGCAGCAGCATGGCAGCATGGATGAAGCGTGAAAGTGCTACGGTTGTTTCATTTTTTAGAAAATCCAGCAGCGCAGAAATCAAGGGAAAGCCTGGGACCAGGAAAAGTACTGAGGAGATGAGTCCCGCGGCATGCCTTGGATGCGAACCAATGCCTGAATGGGCGAACAGTTCCACGAAGCAGAAGTAGGTGGCAGAGGCAAATAGTGCGCAAATGGCGAAGACCGCATATTGGTTGAGCTTGCCTTGAACCAGGTGGTGACGTAAGGCCTGCCCCAGCGTGCCGCTGGCGGTCGCAGCCAGAATCTCCAACGCGCCTCCCGAATTAAGGAAGGAAAAAGCGCCGCAGGCCATCCCGGTCAACACGGAGGTGAAAGCCACGGCATGATAGGGCGGCAACGCATCTATTTCTGCCACTTTGCGACTGAGTTCGCTGGGCGCTATGTCTGGGGCGGCAGTCCTTGCCAGTTCATCCAGCGCCCGAATTCGCCGCGTGTTGACCGCTGTTGAGCCGATTTCACGCACCATGGTGGTGACTTCATGTCCTCGTCTGGCGGTCGCCACGATGCTGACCAGCCCCAGCTGGATTGCCACGGTATCGATCCCCATTTTCAGCGCGAGGATGTCCATTGATTGACGGACTCGGTATGCGGTGGTGCCTGCACTGAGTAGTTGGCCGCCAAAGTAAAGCAGCGCATCTAGCGATTCAGTGAGTGGGGCAGGAGGCGTGACCGCTAAACGGGTTGAGAAATCGGGGTGTTCCAACTTGGGTATCTATGCAATCAGTGTAGGTGTCAAAACAATAGCAGATTTGGTCGCGTTGTTGCGCAGTAGCCTACTGGACTTTACTGGCGCAAATGAAACATTTTGCCGGGAACTCGTTGGACTCCTTGCACGGCATGCTGTGAGTGGTTGACGCTATCCATCGCGCATCGGTTGTTGGTTGCAGGCCTCTGAACATTAAAAAAGCCCAGTACTGACTGGGCTTTTTGGGGGGGGCGCCTGTGTGCTTAGCTTGGCGTGGGAAGTGCGTTGAGCCTCCGTAGCTTGGGGCGCAGATACAGCCAGACCGCACCTATCAGGGAGATCAGCGCACCGAAGATCACGATCAGTTGTGACTTCGGCATGCCTGGGGCAGCCTCCTTGGTCTGGGGCTGGCTAATGGCGGCGATTTTGTCGGCGATCAACTTATTCTTGATAGCCAGCAAAGCTCTGGTCTTTTCAACCTGTTTTTCAAGGAAGCTGTTCTTTTCTTCTATCTGCTTGATTTCTTTTTCCCTTGCCGTTGCGTCATCCTCAAGCATCGCAATTTGTTTGGTCTTGTCGCCTTTTCCAGCCATGCCCTCATGCAGGTTGGCCGTGGACAGTTTGACGATGTCTCGTTGCACATTGGCCTCCGGTGTTGCGTTGGGTTGCGTCGCTACGCTGACCCGGCCCTCGGCTTGCCGAGGCACTACGCTGTCGCTTGACCCCGACGATTCCTGTGCCTGCGCTGCCAGTTTCATCTGATAGGTATCCCAGTCGGCGGACTGGATCTGCACGCTTGACGCTGCCTCCGATGGGACGATGGCATGCAGCGCTTCTGGTGATGGGATATGCAGGCGCTGGCCAACTTTAAGTCGATTCATGTTGTGGCCCATAAACGCTTTCTTGTTGGCTGCGTACAGCCCCTGTAGCAACTGCTCGGTACTCACGCCTTCCATCTTCAGTTTGTTTGCTATGGCAAAGAGCGTGTCGCCTTTTTGCGTGACAACCGCCGCATCATTTTTTGCAGGGGTGGCCTTATCGTCAACGCTGGCAGGGGCAGGGACTGATGCGGCACTGATTTTTTCAGCTCGGACTGGCGTGTCGGCAGTTGTCGTGGGTGCGATCTCTGCAGGCTTGGCGACAGCGGCTTCATTGGGAATAACCGCATTGACCTGCGGCGGGGCGCTCTCTGCCACGGCCAATTCTGTGGGAGATTTAGGGGTCTCTAAGGGCAAGGCGCTGCTGGCGGTCTGGCGCAGTGGATCTGTGGCGGGTTGTGAAAACACTGGTGTATTGGGGACCGTCGAGTAGGCGCGCGTTGTTCGCCCATTGGCCCATTCGGCCTGAATGAGCAATTCAAGAAAAGGTGCGCCGTGCGCCTGCGGCGAGTTCAAGCGGATGAACGGCGTATTGTCCGGTCGTTTCGCGATCTCCATATGCACGGAGGGGAGCGAGGGTGAGAAATCAATCCCTTGCTCAGCATAGTCTTCGCTAGACGCGATACGTGCGATCAGGGTTTGCAGTTCTTCCGGTGTGGCTGTCAACGATACTTCGGCAGCAAAGGGTTCACCTAATGCTGATTGAATGGAGAGCTTCCCCAGTTTCGCAGCCATGGCATCCATGGGGATGACGATGGCTGCGCAGAGGGCGAATAGCGCTACACCTGATTTGATCTTTCTCAAGTACACATCCTTGTTATGGGGATCGCATGACCACGGTGCTTCATTGCGGTTGCGCGCGAAGCCAGCTGAATGCACATGGTCACGTTGCTTCTTTTAGAATGGAACGAGTGCCAATGCGTGCAGGATGCCGTAGAACCCGCCCAGTACGACAACGTAAAATACAAAATCAGCGAAATGTCTTGAACCCATGATGATCTCCTTACGTTTGCAATGAACTAAAAATATGGGGGTACATTCGCAAGCAATATGCCAGCTGCTACAACTTATTGATATTTAATAAGTTTTATATTTTTACTTTCTTAAAACAAGATCAATGTGTCGCCATTTGGCGACTATCGAGGGTGTGTTTTTCGCAACCAATTGATATGTATGGATAATTGCCTGTCTCCGAAATAAGACATGGATGTTCTGCAGGCTGCTGAGTCAAGCTTTGCAGTTCAAATGTGGGTGTTCAGATTTCAGGCGATATTTCCCTGCTTAGCCAGCGTTCAAGCACGGTGAGGACATAGGTGGTTTCTTCCGGCGTCAATGCTTGGCCTTGAGGAATACGATGCCATTTTTCAAGGCAGCCCCGGCAACAACAGGCTGTGGCGTGCTGGGCAACGAAAACCGGGTGCCCGCGAAAAGGCGTCTGTTTGCCGTCGTTGGGGATGAACGCCGGTGACAGCCGTTTGGCGATGAAGTCTTGGGCATGGCTGAGGATCAGCGGCAGACCTTTGCTGTGGAGATACTCCAGATCTTTGCCGCGCAGGTGAAAACTGCGGCGAAAATTTGACCTGGCAAGTGCTTCAAACAGATTGTCGAGATTTCTCATGTGTATTTAGACTGGCGCAGATAAATCCGCAGGGTGCTTGATATCGGCCTATGATGAAGCCACATCAGCAGGGTTTCTGTCTTGCTGGTGACAGGGAAACACCTGTAACGGCATCACATGCGTGGTTGACACTTTACAGTGGCAGCGGCGCGAGGAGAGATATCATGGCCAAAGGTCAGCAACGCGGCAACAAGGAAGTCAAAAAACCTAAGAAGGACAAACCTGTCAGCGCCCCGATCGGGACGTTTATTACGCCCCCCAAGGCGATTTTGCCGCACAAGCACAAACCCTGACGCTAGGGGATAAGGTTCGTCCTGACTGTAGGGATTAATTCTTGTTTTGTGGGTGAAACGCGTGGGATGTCCACGCTTCGTGGGCAGTGTGCATGTCCATCAGGCCCTCGTTTTCCAGGGTTTGCAATTCATGCATGACTTCCATCGAGGCGTCTGAAAGCGCTCGTAGCTGTGGCGTCAGGTCCTCCATGTTGGCGCCATTCCCCACCATCTTGATAAGTAGGTTTCCGATCTCGTGAAAGTTCATGTGCGGTTGCTCCACTGCCAGAAACGAGGTGCGAGAGCGGAAGCCTTGTCCTGCACCGTAGTACCAGCGCCCAAGCCGGCAGTCGTGGCATGACAGGGGCGGGGTGTTGAGGTATTTGCGGTGTGGCGAATCCTTGGGCAGAGAGACCACCTTGACCAGTTCGGTGACCAACTGCTTGCGCCATTGCACGTGGTCAATGGTGGCCATGTGGATCAGGCCGATCGGCAGACCAGACCAGCGGATATCCTGATTGATGAAGGTGATGAAGTCATGTAGCGGCAGGGCCTTACTGATCCAGTAGCCTTGTACCTTGGTACATCCTGCGGCGAGAAGATGGTGATACTGTGCATTGGTTTCTACTCCTTCCGCCACAACGCTGATGCCGAGCTCATGTGCCATGCGGATGGCGGAGTCGACAATGGTCGCGTTTTTGTCCGAATCCAGCATGCGACTGATGATATCGTGATCGAGCTTGATGGTCGTGAACGGCCATCGGCTCAGGGTGTCGATGGACGAATAGCCTTTGCCGAAATCATCCATGGCGAGACCAACGCCCGCATTTCTCAGGGGCAGAATATTTTCTCTGATGTTGGGGTCCTCCCGCAGGGTGACGGTTTCAGTCAATTCAATCTGCAGGCGGGCGGGATCGATTTGCGAGTGATCAAGGGTTTCCAGCACCAAGTGTGTGAATTGACCGTTCTCGAAATCCTTGGCCGATGCGTTGAACGCCAGACTCAGATCTTCGACGTCGGTCAGCAGCAGCATGTCTTTCACCAGTTTCGGGAACATGTGCTGAGAGATCTGGCTGATGAGACTTGACTGCTCGGCAACCGGGATGAATTCCGCGGGCGGGATAAGCTTGCCATCCGGTTTGATCCAGCGGATCAAGGCCTCGGCACCAATCACCTTGCCAGTAATCAGGGAGATTTTCGGCTGGTAAAAGAAGGTGAATTCATCCTTCCTGAGGCCTTCGAGGATTTCAGGTGCGGTTTTCACTTAGAGGGCTCTTGTGACCAAAAACGCTGTGCGTCTAGATGTCTTTCTTGATGCAGTGCGCCGCGCTCGCTTGGTGGTAGATGTCGTCAACGCCATCGTCATCGACGGATGGCGCGGCCAATTGGTCGCGGAACCCACCGCATTGCGCTGATTCGGAAATCAGTTCGCTGACCAACCGTGCCTTCTTGCTGGCTTCAAGCGGATGGTAGTGTTTGGAGCAGCCGCCAAGGGCAATGACAGCGATCAGAAGGATGAGCGATTTGTTCATGGTGCAAGTTTACCTGACTATGGACTTCCGTTGCTTGTTGGATTCAGATTGCTGTTTATAACGTCCCTACCATAGGGTATTTGGATTCTCCATGTGTTCGTTGAGGCAGTCCGCTGCATTGGGGTCGCCCAGCCAGAAATGGAAAAACTCGCGTACGACCCAGATAAACAATTCGGAGGTTTCCTTTTTGAGAAATACGGGCAGCAAGGATTCCACCGCCTGGCGATAAACCTTGCCATCCTTGCCCTCGACCTTGCGCAGTTGCAGCAGGAGTAACTGGGCCAGTTTGACGCGGATTTCAACGGCTTTGTTTTCGAGCCCCTCATTTCGGAGTGCGGCCTTGTAGGCATTGGTCGTCCACTTTTCGGTGGTGACGAACTTTTCCGTACCTAACTGCGCCCACAAATCCTTCAAGGTGCCTTGCGGCGTGGGTGGCAGTTCGGGCGAGACGTCTAGGCCGCCGCTCTTCTGCAGTGCCGCAATCGCCTTGAAGTCATTGATCCAGAAATAGTGAAAGTCGCGAACGATAGTCAGAAAAAAGGGCCAGTCGCTCTTGTCGATCACCCCCATCGCTTCATCGACTGCGCCGCGGAAAAATTCGCTTTGGACAGGCTTCTTGGCGAGGAATGGCAGCAGTTTTTCAAGCAGTGCGCGGCGTCGGGCGAGATTGTCGGCATCCGCTCCCTTGTTTTCGAGCAGGTGCAGATAGGCGTCAAGGGATGTCTGCTGGCGACGCAGAAAGGTCATTGTTGTGCTCCACAGTGTTGGCCCAAGCCTACATGAACTTTCTCGGGGATGACAATAGGGCGGTGGAAATGCATGTCGTAGATGCGCGAGGCTGGTAACATCACGCCTGATTCATAGCGACGAGGATAATAACATGAGCAGTATTATTGTTGACCACGCACCCGATCCGGCACGCCTGGAGAGTATGGGGGTTGCCCAATGGCCAACCTGGTCCAAGGAGGTCTCGGTGTTTCCCTGGCATTTTCATGAGCAGGAGATCGCCTGGATTTTGGAAGGCGAGTGCGTCATTACGCCTGAAGGGGGTAGTCCCGTCACCTTCGGAAAAGGCGACCTGGTCACTTTTCCCGCCGGGATGAAGTGTAGCTGGGAAGTGCGTCAGCCCTTGCACAAGCACTACCACCTGGACGGCACCAAGCTGTCACAGGCACTGCGTCGCATCAGGGCGCTGCTGCCGTTTTAATGCAGATGTTTTAAATCAAGCTGGCGCAATTTCGGCGCCAGCTTGGCCGTCGTCCCGACGACAGCCAGTGTCATCAGCCCACCGAAGATCACGGAGGGCACCAAGCCCATCAGTCGTGCCGCCAGGCCGGATTCAAAAGCCCCCAGTTCGTTGGATGATCCGATAAAAATGCCGTTGATCGCAGAGATGCGTCCGCGCATGGCATCCGGTGTCGCCAGTTGCATGATGGTGGTGCGCGTGACGACCGAGATGCCGTCGAGGGCGCCAGAGAGCAGCAACAGGCCGGCAGCGACCCAGAAATGCGTACTCAACGCGAAGGCGATGATGCACAGGCCGAAGCCAGCCACCGCGCCCAGCAGCCAGCGCCCGGCATGCTGGCTGAGCGGATGGCGTACCAGTAGCAACCCCATCAGCACGGCACCGACGGCAGGGGCTGCACGCAGGATGCCCAAGCCTTCGGGCCCGTAATGAAATACGTCATGGATGAACGCCGGCAGCAATGCCACTGCGCCGCCGAAAAGCACGGCAAACATGTCCAGCGACATGGCGGCCAATACGATCTGGTTGCTGTAGACGAAGCGCAATCCTTCGGCAATGCTGGTGAGGATGGGCGTTCCTTTCGCATATGGCGGCTCTTCTATGCGTAATGTGAGCAAGGTGGCTGCAGCTCCCAGACACAACACGGCGGCGATGGCGTAGGCGACCGTCATGTTGGCCCAGCCAACCAGCACGCCGCCGATGGCGGGACCGATCACCAGTCCGAACTGAAATGCGGAGCTGCCGACGCCTGCCGCTCGGGCATATTGTTCACGCGGGAAGATCAAGGCAAACAAGGCGCCGTAGGTCGGTGCAATGAAGGCGCGACTGATACCGATAAACACCATGGAGCCATAAATCCATAATTTCGGATCCTGGCCTATCCATCCGGCCGATACGGCGGTGAGCGTCAGGGCATTCGCAAACAGCAACAGGGCGGACAGCACGCCAAACATTCTGCGCGAGTGATGGTCGACGGCGTAGCCCGCGAACAGGGCAAAGCAGAAGTAGGGAATGGCCTCGGCCAGCCCAACTAGACCCAGCGACCACGGGTCGCGTGTCAGTTGGTAAATGTGCCAGCCTACGACCACGGCAGTGATCTGGTAGGCCAGTACCAGCAGGACGCGATAACCCAGAAGCCGCAGGAAAGCCTGGTTCTGGTGCGCAAAGATTTGTAGCAGGTTCATTGGGGTGTCTCTTGCAGCAGAGCGGCATAGCCAGTCTGATAATCCGGGTAGTTTAACCGGAACCCGGTTTCCAGCATGCGTGCATTCGAGAGGCGCTTGCCGCCGTGGGGGGCAGGCATCCGGGTTTCGTCAGTGGCCGTGCCCATTTGTTCCGCCAGCCAGTGCAGAACCTCATGTTGCGGTGCAGGCTGGCTATCGGTGACGATGTAGCAGCTTTCGATGGTGCCGCCTTGCAGAACCTGCCTGATCAGAAAAACGATAAACGCGGCGGCATCGTCACGATGAATGCGGTTGCTCCAGTTGTTCTGTTGCGGCCAGTTTTCTGGGTGGCGGGCCAGCGTCATCATGCGGTTGCGGCCGGGACCGTAGATGCCGGAAAGCCGCAGGGCCGAGTGGCCGCAGGGTAGCGTATCCAAGACTTGTTCGGCTTGCAGCAGGCGTATGCCGCCAAAATCCGTGGGAATGGCCGCATCCAATTCAGTCAGCGGCTGCCCTGTTTCCTGCCCATAGACCCGGGTGCTGGAGACAAAGAACACATGGCGTAGCCTGGATGCCTTGGGTAAGGTGGCCAGGACGTGACGTAGCCCGTCGACGTAGTGCGCCCTATAGTTGTCGTCGCTTTGCTGCGTCGCTGCGACACAATAGACCAAGATGTCCGGGGCGATCTCTTGCAGGCCCCCCAGGGACTCGGGATGTGTTACATCCCCGCTGATCAACCGGATGCTGGAGGGTGGGTGCTCGCTTCTTCTCAGGCCTGTGATCTGCAAGCCTGACTCGATCAGGAGTTGCCCGAATTTCTGGCCGAGATCGCCGTAACCGACAATCAGGATATGCGGTGCGCCAGCGGCGGATTCAGCGATCAAAGGCCGCTTTCAGTACGCTGGTCATGTAGCTGTGGTCAAGCACACCCGCGCTCTCGCGCAGGCTGTACATGGCCCACATCGGCGCGCCGACATCGACGCTGGCTATGCCGAGGTTGGCGGCGACCATGGGGCCGATGGTACTGCCGCAGCCGAGGTCGGTGCGGTGGGCGTATTGCTGAAATGGCACGCCGGCTTGTTCGCACAGCAGCATGAAGCGGGCGGCGGTGTCGGCATTGGTGCTGTAGCGCTGGTTGGCATTGGTCTTGATCACCGGGCCATCGTTGACCATGACTTTGTGATTCGGCTCATATCCGGCCGGGAAGTTGGGGTGATAGGCGTGCGCCATGTCGGCACTGATGAAAAAGCTGTTGGCGACGGCACGATGGTGCGCTTCGGTATCCAGCCCCAGCCCGGTCTCGATGCGGTTGAGGATGTCGGACACGAAGCTGCCATCTGCCCCAGCGCTGCTGTTGCTGCCGATCTCTTCGTGATCGAACAGGGCGCACACGGCGGTGGCACCGGGTTGCCCGGTCGCCATCAGGGCGGTCAGGGCGGCGTGGCAGGAGGCCAGATTGTCCAGTTGGCTATCGGCGATGAATTCTTGTGCCGGCCCCCAGAACGTGCCTTTCTGCGTATCGTAAACGTTGAACTCGGCGTTGAGGATGTCTGCGACATCGACTTCCAGTGCATCCGCTTGCTGTCGCAGGAAGCGCTGGTCGGCGGCGATGCCTGCCTGCAGGCGGCTCAGCAGCAGGGGCAGTTCTGTCTGCTTATTGAGTTTGAGGCCCTGCTCGTTGACCTCGCGGTTCATGTGGATGGCCAGATTGGGCAGGCGCAGCAAGGGCTCGCTGAAGCGCAGCAAGCGGGTTTCGAATTCCGCGCCGTTGCGGATATTCACGCGGCCGGCCAGGCTGAGATCGCGATCGGTAAACGTCGCCAGAATCGGGCCGCCGTAGACTTCGACACCCAGACGCAGGTGGTCTTCGCAGGCGTGTGCCGCATTGGGCTTGAGCCGCAGGCCGGGTGAATCGGTATGCGCGCCGATGATGCGGAACCCGCTCTCCACCAGCGGCTGGTGGCCGACGATGAACGCAATCAGGGAGGCGCCACCGCGGACGACAAAGTACCGCCAGCCGATTTCAAGTTGCCAGCGGTCGGTTTCATGCAGTCGGGTGAAGCCAGCGGCCACCAGGTGCGTGCTTGCGGTGGCGACGGCGTGCCACGGGCTGGGGCTGGCATCGATGAAATCCAGTAAATCCTGGGCGTGGGAGTGTTGTTCAGCAGTGATGGTCATGGGGTGTGCGTTTGACGGGATAGGGCACAAGCATACTGAAAGCGGCAGGATGCTGCCAGTGGGGCGGCGATGGCAGGTAGAATGACGGGGTTAGTGCCGAGAATAAAGCAGTAGGGCAAGGGTTCGCCTTTGCCTGATGAGCCCTCATTGACCTGGTGTGAGCCTGCTGAAATAGATCAGGCGCACTAACTTGTATTTCTAGCGCAGGCGGCCTCGCCTGCTTGCGGTTTTGACAACTGGCAGGTGAGGCCGCCTGCGCTGCAAGGGAAGTGCCCTTGGGGTGCGTTGTTTCTTGATTCTGGATGTGCCATGTTCCGCTGGTTTGAAAAGCTGCTGAATCCGTTCCCCGAAGCGACCATCGCGCCGCCTTCCAAGGGCTTCTGGGCATTTGCCTGGTCCTGTACTGAAGGGCTGCGCAAGCCGATGCTGGTGATGACCCTGCTGACTGCGGCCATCGGTGCGTTCGAGGCGCTGTTGTTCGGCGTGCTGGGCAAGCTGGTGGACTGGTTGGGGCGCATCCCGCCGGAACAGTTGTGGGCACAGGAGCACGGGCGGCTGTTGGCGTTGGTGGGCGTGCTGACAGGCAGCATCCTGCTGGTTGCAGTGCAGTCGCTGATCAAGCACCAGTCGCTGGCGGGCAATTTCCCCATGCGCATGCGCTGGAATTTTCACCGCCTGATGCTTTCCCAGAGCCTGGGCTTTTATCAGGACGAGTTTGCCGGGCGCGTGGCGGCCAAGGTCATGCAGACGGCGCTGGCGGTGCGCGATATGTGGTTCATCCTGGCCGATATCCTGGTGTTCGTGACGATTTATTTCGTGACCCTGCTGGCCATCGTCGACCATTTCAGCGGCTGGCTGATGCTGCCTTTCTTCGGTTGGTTGACGCTGTATGTCGGGGCACTGGCTTATTTCGTACCGCGCCTGTCCAAGGTTTCCAAGGATCAGGCCGATGCGCGCTCCATGATGACCGGGCGCATTACCGATGCCTACACCAATATCGCGACGGTCAAGTTGTTCTCGCACGCCGGGCGCGAAGCGGCCTACGCCCGTTCTGCCATGGAGGAATTCCTCGTGACCGTGCACCGCCAGATGCGGCTGGTGAGCAAGGTGGAGATCCTCAATCACGTGCTGATCATGGTGCTCATCATCACCAGTGCCGGCATTGCGCTGTGGTTGTGGAGCCACGGCCAGACCGGGCTGGGCGCGGTGGCCGCGGTCACGGCCATGGTGCTGCGCCTGCACGGCATGTCGCACTGGATCATGTGGGAGATGACATCGCTGTTTGAGCACGTCGGCACCATGCAGGACGGCGTCAATACCTTGTCGACCATGCAGCTGGTGACCGATAAACCGAATGCCCCGCCCTTGGCCGTGGCGCAAGGGGACGTCCGTTTCGAGCAGGTGGATTTTGCTTATGGCGGCAGCCACAAGGTCCTCGACCGGTTTTCTCTGCATATCCGGCCTGGTGAGAAAGTGGGCCTGGTAGGACGTTCGGGCGCGGGCAAGTCGACCATCGTCAATTTGCTGCTGCGGTTTTACGATGTCGAAGCCGGGAAGATCTTTATCGATGGGCAGGAGGTGTCATCCGTGACCCAGAACAGCCTGCGCGCCAGCATCGGCATGGTGACGCAGGATACCTCGCTGCTGCATCGCTCCGTGCGCGAAAACATTCTTTATGGCCGGCCAGAAGCCAGCGAGTCGGAACTGATTTCTGCGGCCACCCGCGCCGAGGCGCATGCGTTCATCCAGACTCTGTGCGATCCGAAGGGCCGTGCCGGCTACGATGCGCACGTGGGGGAGCGCGGCGTGAAACTCTCCGGCGGCCAGCGCCAGCGCATCGCCATCGCCCGGGTGATGCTGAAGGACGCTCCCATCCTGCTGTTGGACGAAGCGACCAGTGCGCTGGACTCCGAGGTGGAGTCGGCGATCCAGAGCAGCTTGTACCGGTTGATGGAGGGCAAGACCGTGGTTGCCATTGCGCACCGCCTGTCGACCATCGCGGCCATGGATAGACTGATCGTGCTGGATGAAGGCCGTATCGTCGAGCAGGGCGATCATGAAACCCTGCTGCGATCCGGTGGCCTGTACGCCAAGTTGTGGGCACACCAGAGCGGTGGTTTTCTGGGAGAGGCGGACGCTCCGGATCGCTAGCCTGGGGGGGATGTACTTGCCGGTTTCCCTGCCGGGTGCACAATCACCGAACACGTCATCCCGGCGACCAGGGTGAAATCGCCAGGCACGCCGTCCAGCGTGATGCGCACCGGCACTCGCTGCGCCAGCCGTACCCAGTTGAAGCTGGGATTGACGTTGGCCAGGAGGCGGACATCGGTGGGGTTGTCGCGGTCCGTGATGCCGCGTGCGATGCTTTCGACATGGCCCTGCAACACACGATCCGAACCGAGCAGACGAATTTCCGCCGGGTCGCCGACCTTGATCAACGCCAGCTTGTGTTCCTCAAAATAGCCGTAGACCCAGAACGAGTGCTGGTCGATCACCGCCAGCTTGGCCGCGCCGACCTGGGCAAAGTCGCCAGGACGCACCAGCAGGTTCGATACCCAGCCGTCGACCGGGGCGCGCACCACGGTGCGTGCGATATTCAACTGGGCCTGGTCGCGCTGGGCCAGTGCCGCGTCGTATTCGGCCTTGGCGCTGACGGCGAACAGATCGGTATCCTCGCGGTTTTCACGTGAAATGACCTGATCGTCGAGCGCGGCGCGGCGCGTGGCCTGGCCGCGCTTCATGTCCAGCATGGCGCGGCGCTGCTCGACCAGCGCTTGGGCTTGCGCGAGGGCGTGGCGGTAGTGGTCGGCATCGATGCGGAACAGCAGGTCGCCTTTGTGGACGAACTGGTTGTCGCGCACGGCGACTTCCGTCACCAGCCCCGCCACATCTGGCGCAATGTTGACCACATCGGCCCGCACTCGCCCGTCGCGTGTCCATGGCGAATCCATGTAGCGCACCCAAAGCAGGTGACCGAGGGCGATGGCGGCGATGACCAGCGTGAGCGTGATCGAGATTCTCAGGGTTTTCTTGGTCAGGTCTTTCATGGCGCGTCCTTTCAGTAAATCCACAGCCCGCATGCCGCAAACATGCAGACGAATGCCGCTAGCCGGAACAATGCCGGGTACCAGATGTATCGATAGAGTCGGGTGTGGGTGAACCACCAGTCCAGCGCCAGCGCGCCGCATCCGGCTGCCAGAAAGGCGAACAGCAGCGTTGGCACCAGAGCATCGAGCAGGGCGATTTCGCGGGGCATGGTCAGGCATCCTCCGAGGTTGGTGAGGTGCTGGAGGCCAGCACGGAATCCTCGTCCAGCAGCGCACTGTGGATGAAGTGCAGCATGGTCAGCAGCTTGCGGCGCGTGGCTTGCGCCAGGCCCGATTTCGCTGCATCGCCGGACAAGTGCGTCATGGCGTGTTCTATCGTCGCCACGGCATTCAGGCGGTGCGTTGCCGAGGGCGATGCGTAGAGGGTGGCGATGGCCTCAAGGCTGTCCGTAATCGGTTTTGCCAACGCGCGATCGGCGACTTCCTGCAGATGCTCGCGCAAGGCGATGACGGCATGACCAATTTCCAGCGTGGAAAGCAGCCAGTCGATGACTGCGCGGTCTTGTGCCACGGCGATGCGCTGGGTGCTGCCGGCGCGCTGTACCAGATCGCGGGCAGCCGTTTCCAGCCGGACACGCCTGAGGGCCAAGGGGGCATGGCACGCGGTGACCACCAATTGCCGCAGCGCATCGGCCACGCGTGTTCGCGACCAACGGCTGGTGCTGAGGTCGATCAGCCCGTACATCACTCCCGAGAGCAACACTGCCAGCAAGTCGGCGACGGCATCGTTCATGAAAGTGACCGGATTGGCGCTGTAGGTGCTGTTGAAGCCGATGTGCAACAGAAACACGATGAAGATGCCGGCGCCGACGGTGGCCGTCGTCGGGCGCGTTGTCAGCCAGGCCGCCAGCAGGATGCCTGGGGAAAATGCCAGGGCCAGCATGACGAACCCCTGTGCCTGTGTCAGCCACTGGAAATTGCAGACATAGGCCAGGCCGGTGCCGATCACGGCGCCGATGAAAAACTGGCGGATGGTCCGCGTCGGCGATGGCGCAGTGGCGAACAGCGTGCTGGTGATGACGCCGATGGTGATGGCTTCGATGCCGGAGCGCCAGTCGGTCACGATCCAGACGGTCGCCAGGATGATGAGTGCCAGCGCGCCGCGGATGCCCGCCAGGGTCACGGCCAGCGGATCGAAGTGCATATCCAGTCGCGGCGTCTGGTCGTTTCGGACCAGGGCGTGTGCGGGGGTCTTTTTTGTCGCCAGGGCGGCATAGGTGCTGGCATAGGTGTGCAACTCGTCGGCCAGGCGTTCCAGCAGCTCGGCACCTGTTTCAAATGCGATGCGCGCCTGTTCGTCGAGTTCGGCCGGTAACTGCTGTCTTGTCGTGGCTAGCTGATGTGCGCATGCTTTGCGATAGGCTGCAAGCTTTCCGGCGACCAGCAAGGCCTCTTGTTCCGTACGCGCACTGCGGTCATCCAGCGTGATCGCCGCGGCCAGTGCATGCAACATGGACTGCAAGCTTTTGCTCACCTGCGGGTGGCTGCCGTTGCGTAGGCGGCGTAGCAGTTGTTCGAAGGCGTGAAAGCTGGTGGAGACTTCCATGAATTCGTTGTTCATCTGGCTCAGGCGCAGCCGATGCTGGCGGGATTCGTCATTCTCCAGGACTGCCGAGGCGCGGAAGGACTCAAGGCTGAAAATGTCGCCGATGAAGCTCAGCAGCATGGGTCTCGATCCAGTGCCGGCATTGGGATCAAGCGCTGTCGTGCGCAGCAGGTCAGAAAAATCGCTGAAGCGGCGCCGGACCGATGCCAGCATGACATCCCACATGCGTTGCGGAAACACCAGGTCGCTGACCAGGGTCGCGCTCAACAGTCCGATCAGAATTTCGGAGATACGGGTGACCCCAATGTTGAAGGTCATGCCGGGGTCTAGCGTGGCCGGCAGGCCAACGATGCACAGCGTATACCCCGCCAGCACGAAGGCGTAGGACTGGTGGTTGCGGTAGATCATGGAGCCTGCGGTGCAGAGGCCGATCCAGATCGCCATGTAGAACAGGAACAGCACCCGCTCCTGCGCGAACAGCGCCACCAGCAGAAAAGATACCAGCACGCCGACCAGCGTACCAAGCAGGCGGTAATAGCTTTTGGCGAACACCATGCCGGAACGCGATTGCATGACGATGGCCACGGTCAGCATCGCCGTGCGCGGCTGGTCCAGTTCGAATTTCAGCGACAGCCACATCGCCATCAGGCAGGCCAGCAGCACCTTGCACAGGTAGACGAGGATGGGTGCGTCTTCATTGACCCAGTCGCGCCATGCGGACTGTAGTGGGATCAGTACCCGGTTCATGCGTGGGAGCGTGCGTCCGCTCATCATGGTTTTTCCGTGGCGGTTGCCGTCGGATCGATCAGGCCGCCGCCCAGTGCGCGCATCAGTCCAGCGTAGGCGTCCAGGCGGACGGCTTGCAGGTGGGCGATGTTTCCCTGTTGCTGCAGCACGACCTCATGGGTATGGAGGACATGCAGGAAATTGCTCAGGCCGGCGCGATAACTGGCGTTGGCCATGTCATGCGCCTTGATCGCTGTGGTAAGTGCTTGCTCTGCATGGATGCTTTGCCGGCTGTTGGATTGCAGTACGACCAGCTGGTCGGAAACGTCCTGTAGTGCCCGCACCACGACCTCGTTGTAATTTTCGACGGCGATATCGTAGCTGGCGGTTTTGGCCGACAGATTGCCGCGCCGGCGACCGCCGTCAAACATGGGCAGGGAGACGGCAGGGCCAACACCGGCGATACCTGCAGAACTACTGATCAGCTGACCGAAACCCAGCGCCTGAAAGCCGACGAAAGCGAGCAGATTGATGTTGGGGTAGAACGCGGCCTTTGCCCCTTCGATATTCTGCTGTGCCGCCTCGACGCGCCAACGATGTGCCAGGACGTCCGGTCGGCGACCGATCAGGTTGGCCGGCAATTGGTCGGGTAATCCAATGGCGGCTTCCAGTGTCAGGGCTGGGCGCGTGATGCCGTCACCGCCCCCTGGCCCTTGCGCGGTCAGCGCGGCGAGTTGGTTGTGCAGCAGGCGGATGCGGGCGTCGATGGCTTCGATCTCGGCGTTCGCCAGCGGCAACGCGGTTTCGGCTTCCAGCACTTCCATCTGCGTGCCCAGGCCAGCAGTTAGGCTGCGACGGGTGATGGAGATGCGTTCCTGCACCTCATGCCGTTGTTGTTCTGCAATGTCGCGCAGGGTGTGTTCCATCGCCAGCTGCACATAGCTGCGTACGATGGCGGTCGTCAGCCCCAGTCTGACTTGCTGGGCTTCCGCTGCTGTCGCGCGCGTTTCATCCAGCGCGGCATGCCAGAGGCTTTCCTGACGGCCCCACAGGTCGAGATCGTAGGCAAGCGATGCGGTGGCCAGGTTGTTCCATTCTGTGTTGCCGCCCCACGGTGGCGGGATGAATTGCAGTGCCGTGAAGCGTTCGCGCGTTACCGAGGCATCGATACTGGCGTTTGGCAAGGTTTCGGCATGCGCGGATTGTGCATAGGACGCCGACAAGCGGACTCTGGCCTGCGCCATGCGCAAGGTCGGGCTGTCGGCAAGGGCTTGGGCGACCAGCGCATTCAACTGCGGGTCCTGGTAGGCCTGCCACCAATCCTCTTTTGGCCATTCCATGACGGCTGCCGAGGCGATGTTCTTGCCGGCATCCAGTTGCTGCGCTGCGATGGGCTTAGCCTGCGGAGCAATGCCTGCCATATGGACGCAGCCGGACAATGGCAGGCATGTGGCTATCGCCATGGCAGCCATCGCCAGCAACTTCAGTTCATGGGCGCGGTGCACAATGGATTTTTGCATGACATCCAATTAATACGGTTCCTTACTAAATAGCTAAAAAAAGAGATGGGGGTTTATTTCATGACATCGAGGTGTGCCGCCAAGACTTTGATGCTGGCGACCATGGCATCGCGTTCGGGCAGGCTCAGCGTTGACATCAGGGCCTGGACCTTGCGGTAGTAATCCGGCATTACCGCATCCAGTTTCTGCTGGCCGGCTGGCGTCAGGCTGATCAGGAATTTGCGGCGGTCGGCCGTGTCCATCAGTCGCGAAACCAGACCTTCGCGCTCCAGTCCGTCGATGAAGCCGGTCATCGTGGCTTTGGTCACACCGGCTTTGTCGGCCAGGTCTGAAGGGGAGGATGTCAGGCTCTCTTCGCGCATCAGCAATACCAGAACCCACCAACGTCCTTGTAGCAGTTCGTGTTGGGCAAGCAGTTTGTCCAGCGCATCGGAAATGTCGGATGCGGCGCGCAGCAGATTGACGAAATCCGAGATCGCCCGGATGTCGGCATCGGGGTAGCGCACCACGAATTTCTCTAGGCTTTTGGAGGTGGGCAGTTCTTTAAGAAGCAACATAGTACGGAATATGATAGTACGGTACCGTACCTTGTGCAAGGGGTTTCTTCTGAAGGCTGCATGATCTGCTCCGACCCGGATACAACCCTATAATGGCACCATGACCGCTCAGCATCGTTCGGCACTGGCCGCCGCACTCAACCTGCACGATTACCCGTCCACCTTCCCGTTGGCGCGTTCGCTCAAGCGCCATATCCATTTTCATCTGGGACCGACCAATTCCGGCAAGACGCACGAGGCGCTGGTGGTCCTGCAACAGGCGAAGTCCGGTGTCTATCTCGCGCCCCTGCGCTTGCTGGCGATGGAAATCCGCGACCGACTGATGGATGCCGGGGTGCCGTGCAATCTGGTGACGGGCGAAGAGCGGGTGTTGATCCCCGGCGCACGACATACGGCCTGTACGGTGGAGATGATGCGCTCCGACTGGGAGGTCGAGGTGGCTATCATCGACGAGATTCAGATGCTGCAGGACGAATCGCGCGGCTATGCCTGGACGGCGGCACTGATAGGCGCACCGGCCAAGCACGTGTACGTCTGCGGATCCGACGCCGTGACGGCGCCGTGCATCCGCGCTGTTGCGGCAATGGGCGAGTCTTACGACATCACCCGGCTGGAGCGGAAGACCCCGCTGGTGCTGGAAGCGGAGAGCCTGAGTGGCGCACGCTACAGCCGCTGGAAACTGAAGAAGCATATCCAGAAGGGTGACGCGGTGATTGCCTTCTCGCGTAAGGATGTGCTCACACTCAGTGCGCGCATCCGTCAATGGGGCTTCGGTGTGGCGAGTATCTACGGGGCGCTGTCGCCTGAAGTGCGGCGGACGGAAGCACGTCGCTTCAGCAGCGGCGAGGCGGATGTGCTGGTGGCGACCGATGCGGTCGGCATGGGGCTGAATCTGCCGATCAGGCGTGTCGTGTTCTCGGCGACGCACAAGTTCGACGGCGTGGCCCCGCGCGATCTCAATGCGACCGAAGTGCGGCAGATCGCTGGCCGGGCCGGGCGCTACGGCATTTACCCGGTAGGGTACGTGAATGCGTTTGAGGATGATGAACTGCGTCATCTCGACCACATGCTGACCACGTCGGATACTGCCGAGATGACGCGATTGCCGATCACGCCCAATCTATTTCACATGCAAACGCTGTCCAACGTGCGACACAGCAATCGCATCGGCGAGTTGCTGACGTTTTTCTCCGAACGCGTCGGCATTACAAGCGATATTTTCGAAACGGCAACGCTGGGCTTGCACGTCGCGCAAGGCCATCTGATCGACGAATATGCGCCTGACATGCCGATGGCGCACAAGTACGTGTTTTCCTGCGCGCCTGTGTCGCTGGATAAAGCACACGAACGGGACTATTTTCTGGCTTGTCTGAAAAGTTTTGCCGAGCAACATAGACGGAAGTTGCCGCTTGAGCCGGAATGGCTGACTTCAACCAGTCCGCGCCATCTGGAAGCGGCGGAAAACCTGAGCAAGGATTTAAGTCTCTATGCCTGGTTGTCGTTCAAGTTTCCACAGGTGTTCTACCAGGGCGCACAGGTGCCTGAAATGCGCAGCAGGATCAGCCGTTACATCGAGCGTGCACTGCTGACGCAGGCGGGTTTCGGGGAAACCGCCAAGGAAATGCTATACGGGTATCGCTAGCACCCAGAAGGTCGTGGCGGCCAGGCGGTACCGCAAGCGTTGAAAACGTTCTGCACGCCAAAGGGTGATCAGGTGGCCGACCTTGAGTTGAGAAGACGGTTGTTCGATGTGGCGATGAAAACGATTGGCGGCAAGCACGCTGATCGCCCACGCTGCCATCATGCCGACCACGGCGGCACCTGGCGACGAGAATTCCAGGCCTGTAAATAGCGTGTTTGCCAGCAGTACGATGGGGAAGTGCACCAGGAACAGCGAATAGGAAATACGCCCCAGATGCTGCAGGCCAGGCTGGCTTGCTACTCGGTCCATCAGGCGTGAACCTCTGGAGAGGAACAGCATCATGGCCACGACGAGGGCAAGTGCGATCCGTGGGCGGAAATCGAGCATCAAGGCGGCCGTGGCCAGCAGGGCCAGCAACCAGAGCCAGCGGCTGAGGTTGCGCTGACTTGCCCAATAAGCCGCAGCCCCCAGGCCATAGGCGCCAAAAAAATAAATCGCCCAGTTATCCATCGTGGGCAAGCGATTGAACCACAGCAGCGAAGACGCCGCGGTGATGGTGGTCAGTAATGGCACCAGGCGGCGGGCATGGCCGGATTTGGCGCCTAGCCACACGATGCCGGCCATCAGCAGGAAGAGCTGGAAGTCGATGGCGATATACCAGGCCCCCGCCGTGAGCGCATCGAAATCAAGCACGCTCTGCAGCAGTAGGGCATGGGCCAGCAGCTGCGGCCAGCTGGGGGCGTCGGGGATGAAATCATCGGACATCCAGTGTCGCGCGGCGATAGCGCAGACGATGGACAGCAGCATTGCCGCCAGGAAGGGAACCGCGAGACGCAGGTAACGGTTGAAGATGGCATTGCTGAAGGCGCCGGCAGCCTGCAGGCGACTGGGCGCCAGGCTGCGAGCCGCGAGATAGCCGCCGATCACCAGGAAAACCTGGACCGACATCCGCGCATTGTCATAGAGCCAGGAAATCAGGCCGGGAAGTGCCAGCTGGGCGGCGTCCGACAGCGGCCCATAGGCCGCAAGGTGATGGAGTACGATCAATTGCGCAGCGATCGCCTTGAAGGCGTCGATGGCAGGAAAACGGAGGGCTTGGTCTTTCATGGGGCCGGCATTATAAGCGCAGCGGCCCAGAAATTACCAGTCAATCATTAATTCTTGTTGGCTGCGCCGCAGATGGGGACAAAGTCCTGTGCGGACAGCGAAGCACGCCCGATCAGGCCGCCATCGATGTCGGGCATGGCAAAAAGCTGTGCGGCATTGGCGGGGGTGACGCTGCCGCCGTAGAGGATGCGCACATCTGCAGCGATCTGGGCATCGCAACGTGCAATGCGTTTGCGGATGAATTCATGCACTTCCTGGGCTTGCTGCGGTGTTGCCGCGCGGTCGCTGCCCACCGCCCACAGCGGTTCGTAGGCGAGGACGGCCTTTTCAAGCACATGGGGGCCGAAGCGGCGAATGATGGAATCGAGCTGACGGCCGACGATGTAATCCGTCCAGTCCGATTCACGCTCTTCGGCAGATTCGCCCATGCAGAAAATAGGGATCAGCCCAGCTTCAAGTGCGGCATTGAAGCGCGCGGCGGCCGTGTCGTCCGTTTCGTGAAACAGGTTTCGTCGTTCCGAATGGCCGATGATGACGTGGGTGCAGCCGTAGTCCACCAGCATGTCGGGGGACACGGCGCCGGTAATCGCACCATCCTTGGTTGAGCACATGTTTTGTGCGCCCCACGCCACATTGGTGCCGACGAGTAGTGATTGCACCTGGCACAAGTAGGGGTAGGGCGCACAGACCACGTAGTCGGCACCGTGCAGCTCGCGGACCCCCGCAGCGACGCCTTCCAGCAGGGTTTTGTTGGCACGGATGCTACCGTGCATCTTCCAGTTACCGACCACAAGTTTACGACGCATGATTCAGATTCCAATGCATTGAATGATATTGATACTACTGGCACGCATCGTGCTGGTCAAAGTGCAGTCACACGATTCATCAGCTTGTCATGCACCAGGTGCATCCTGTGGCCGAAATTGAACTAAATCGCAGTCAAGCAGGACAAAGCGCACGCCGGGACAAAATCTTGGCCATTCACAATATCCCAAAAGGAGACGCATCATGAAGTTGGATACACGCCAAACAACAAGCGCTACGCAACATTACTCGCTGATGAGTCTGATGTATGGACATCAGTTCGATCGTGAGCCGGATTTTTCGGAGGAGCAAGCGCCGTTGCTGCAGCAGGAACTGGCCAGTCACATCGAAGATTTTTGCGACTGCGTTTGACCCTCGCGACGATAGGCTACTGCAGAAATCCCCGATCCTTTAACGCTTCCCGCAGCTCTTCTTCTACCTGCCGGTAACCCGCGGCGTTGGGGTGGATCTGGTCAGACTTGAGTGCGTTCTTTGCCAGCACATGGGCGAGGACGTGCGGGATCACGGGCGTGTCGGTTTCCTTGCCGACGCTCTCGAACAGAGGCGCATCCGACAGGTTGCCGAAGGCTGCGCCCATCAGGTCGGGTGTTGGTACGGCGAGCATGACGACCGGAATGCCCCTGGACTTGATCTTGCCCAGAATGCTTTTGAGGTTGGTCTCGGTCTGCGTCAACGGCTGGTGATTGAGGAAGTCGTTGCCCCCAAGCTCTACGACGACAAATTTCGGATTGTGCTCCTCCAGTAACGCTGGCAAGCGCTCCAAGCCATCGGTGGTGGTGTCGCCGGGAATGCCGGCATTGATGATGTTCCAGCCCGTGTTGCCGGCAAGCAAGGTCGGATAGTCCTGCCCCTTTTCAGCGCCGGTGCCGAAGCTGATGCTGTCCCCCAGTACCAGCACGGTTGCGCCCGGTGGGATGGGGGCATGCTTATGGCCACCGCAAGCGAGCAGGTTGGATAAAAGCAATAATACGACTAGGCTTCTGATCGGCATGGTCAGATGCGAGTCTGGAAAGGCGATTCTGGAATCAGCTTGGCCATTTCCCAGAAACTCGCCAGATCGTTTTCCTCTTTCGATTGCGCTTGGATACGTGCCTGGTCGACTTCGCTCAGGCATTCGGAAAGCATGGCGACCACATCCGCATCCAGTTTTCCTTGTGCCACCTGTTCGTTGACGATGCGCATGGCATCAGCCGTGTTCATCCCCTTGCGATAGGGCCGGTCTTCCGCCAACGCGGTAAACACGTCGGCCACGCACAGCACGCGTGCGCCCATGGGCAGGTCGGCAGCGTTTTTATGGAAGGGATAGCCGCTGCCGTCCAATCGCTCATGATGGGAGGCCGCCCAGTTGGCGATGTCCGCCATGCCCTGGATTTGCGACAGAATTTCAAAGGTCATGTAGCTGTGGGTTTTCATCTTCGAGAGTTCTGCAGCATCCAGTTTTCCCGGCTTTTCAATCAAGCTGTTGGAAATACCCAGCTTGCCCAGGTCGTGCAGGTAGCCGGCGATCCTGACTTTTGTGGCGTCGAGCGGGGACATGCCAAGCCTGCGCGCCAGCACCTCTCCAGTGATGGCGACGCCGGCTGAATGAGTGGCGGTGAAATGACTGCGCGAGTCGATGACCAGCGAATAAAACCGGGCAAGCAGGGCGAGTTGATTAATATCGAGCGACACCGTTTTGAACGGCGCCATGTCCATCAGGATTTCGTCCATCTTGTGCGACATCAGGTCGAGCCAGAAGCTTTCACGCACCGAGATCTGCATGAAAACTTCAACAAACCCGGGGTGGAAGTTTTCTCCTGCCAGTGCGGCAACGCGCTCACGGATCGCGGGGATGTTGGCAATGATGTTCTCATGTCCCTGTGCCAGAACTTCGATGCGGTCGGCCAGATACACCAGGTGGCTGGCCAGCGGAACAGCCTCCCCGTCGAATGTTTCGTTCTGGCCGAAATTCCATTGCACGTGGTGGCAGCGCACGATGTGGGAGAAACGTCTGAACGGTTCGAACCGCTCCAGCAGCAAGGCGCCTAGACGGGCGTGCAGGTGGGGGGATTCGTCTTCGAATTCGAGCAGCTTGAGCCTTTCCCACAGCGCGATGGCACCGATATCGTGCAGGATGGCTGCAGAAAACAGGTCGTCGTAGGCCTCGCCCGAGATATTCGCCGCTTTGGCGATGCTGGCGGCGATGAAGCAGGTGCGCTTCTGGTGTGAGTCGAGGGCTGGATTGATGATGTCCAGTGCGGTCGACAGGGCATTGACCATGTCGAACAGCGAGACATGGATGTTGTCTTGCACGGGGGCATGCGGGTTCATGGGTGTTTACCTGGCGCAGGTTTCATGGATATCACTCTACAGCCTATTGCAGTTCCTGTGCGCTGATCGGGCCGTAGACCAGTTCATCCATGCCCCAGAATCCGCCCTTGGCATCCAGGTAATAACGGCCATCCTCTGCCGCCTGATAGAGCGTCAGGGTGTACACCTTGCTGTTGTAAAACTTGTCAGCCTCGGTGTAGATGCGCTTCAGCGTCTTGCTCGCGCGAAATGTCTTCCAGTCCGGGAGTTCCATTTTGGCAAAGGGCAGCAAGGCCTGGCTGTCGGGACCGAAATAATTTTTGAATTTGAGATTGATCTGCGCCTGCAGATCCGGTGCGGGTGGCGTTTCCTCTGCATGCGCAAACACTGCGGCCAGCAGCAGGTAAAAACTGAGTATGCGTAACAAAGTGCGGCGCATGAGAGCCCTGGATGCAGAGTATGGAATCTGGATATTCTGACTTCACGCAGCCTGGGTATCAAGCACGCAATAAATAACTTGACATTCATGACTAAAAAACTAAACTCATCGACATGTATGTTAATCGCATCCAGCAATTACCCGATCCATGGCGTGAGGTCGCTGACTTGTTCATGGCCCTGGGAGACGAGCAGCGGCAGCGTATCCTGCTGACTTTTGAGCCAGGAGAACGCCTCAACGTCACGCAAATCGTGTCTGTTTCCGCGCTGACGCGGACCACCGTCTCGCACCACCTCAAGGTATTGCGGCAGGCCGGGGCGCTGCAAAGCGAGAAAGTCGGCAAGGAAGTGTATTTCTGGATCGACAAGCCCAACATCATGCAGCAGCTGCAATGTGTACTGGATTACGTCCAGAGCTCGACCTAGCAGTCAAAACAATCCCCAATAAAAATCAAGGGAACATTCCGATGATCAAAGCTATCCTGAGCGCGTTTTTCCGGCTGTTGTTCCGTGTCAGGCTGGCTGGACGGCAGCCAGCACACGGTGCCGGCAAACTGCTGGTGATCGCGAACCACGAATCCTTCCTCGATGGCCTGCTGTTGGGCTTGTTTTTGCCATTCCGTGCGACGTTCGTTGTCCATACCACGGTACTGCACAACTTCTGGTTTCGCCTGATCCTCTCGCAAGTGCCTTACCTCGCGGTGGACCCGACCAGTCCGTTGGCGATGAAAAAGGTCATCAAGCTGCTGGAGGCCGGCGAGCCGGTGGTGATCTTTCCAGAGGGGCGGATTACCCTGACCGGCAGCCTGATGAAGGTCTATGACGGCCCTGGTTTTGTCGCGGCTAAGACCGGTGCGACCATACTGCCGGTACGTCTCGATGGCCCCGCCCGCTCCTATTTCAGTCGTTTGTCCGGCAACTATCCGCGCAGCCTTTTTCCCAGAATTACGCTGACCTTCCTCGAAACGACGGATATCGCCATGCCGGATGCTCCCACCGCAAAGCTGCGTCGTCGACTGGCGGGCGAAGCCATGCGGCGTTTGATGCAGGAGATGTTGTTCAAGTCGCATCCGGTGCAGACCTTGTTCAGCGCCTTTCTGGATGCCATCAACGTGCATGGTCGCAAAACGCGCTTGATCGAAGACATGCGCCAACAGGAAGAAAGCTACGGTGAACTGCTAACGCGTAGTCTGGCACTGGGCCGTATGGTGAAGAAGATCTCTGCACCAGGCGAGACGGTTGGCGTGCTGTTGCCCAATGTGAGCAATACCGTCTGCCTGATTTTTGGCATGAGCGCGCTGCGCCGCGTGCCGGCCATGCTCAACTACACGTCTGGTACGGCAGGGATGCAGAACGCTTGCATCGCGGCCGGTGTGAAGACGGTCATCACCTCGCGACAGTTTGTCGAAGCCGCAAAACTGCATGACACGATCGCCGCGATTCAAGGTGTCAAATTTCTTTATCTGGAAGATCTGCGCGGCAATTCCGGATGGCTGGATAAGCTGTGGTTATTCGGGTACGCACGCTGGTTTCCCGCTGCGCTGGAACAGGGCGTAAGCCCGGACGATCCGGCGGTGGTGCTGTTTACGTCAGGTTCGGAAGGCAAGCCCAAAGGCGTCGTGCACAGCCATCACGGGATATTGGCCAACATTGCGCAGATCCGCGCGGTGATCGATTTTAGTCCCACGGACAAGTTCATGATCGCGCTGCCGCTGTTCCACGCTTTTGGCTTCACCTGTGGCGCCATCATGCCGCTGGTGACGGGGTCCAAGATGTTCCTCTATCCGTCACCCCTGCACTATCGCATCATTCCTGAGATCATCTACGACCGTGGCTGCACGGTGCTGTTTGGGACCAGTACCTTTCTGGGGAATTACGCCCGCCTTGCGCATCCCTATGATTTCTACAAACTGCGTTACGTGGTAGCTGGTGCAGAAAAACTCAACGAAGAAGTGCGCAAGACCTGGATGGAGAAATTCGGCATCCGCATCCTTGAAGGCTATGGCGCGACCGAGTGTGCGCCTGTGCTGGCGGTGAATACGCCGATGGCTTACCGATCCGGCACGGTGGGCCCGCTGTTGCCGGGGCTGGAGCCCCAATTGGACGCTGTGCCGGGCATCCAGCCGGGTGGGCTGCTGAGCGTGCGCGGTCCAAACGTCATGTTGGGCTATTACCTGTACGACAGCCCCGGTGTGCTGCAGGCGCCGGCAGATGGCTGGTACAGCACCGGCGACATTGTTGATATCGATGCCGATGGTTTTGTCCGCATCCTTGGGCGGGTCAAACGCTTTGCCAAAGTGGCTGGGGAAATGGTGTCGCTTGAAACGGTGGAGCAGATAGCCCATTGCGCAGCGCCTGAAGGACAGCATGCAGCGTCAACCCAGAGCGATGCGCAACGCGGTGAGAATATTATGTTGTTCACGACTGACGCGGGTTTGACACGGGAGGCGCTGCAAGCCACTGCGCGTGGGCTAGGCAGCCCAGAGTTGGCGGTGCCGCGCAAGATTATCCTGGTCAAGGAATTGCCGTTGCTCGGGACGGGCAAGACCGATTACGTCAAGTTGAAACAGATGGCGGAGGACGCATGATGCGTCAGCAAAATACCCTGTTGACGCGCGGCATGAGCTCGGTGTTGGCAGCACAGTTTCTTTCCGCGCTGGCCGACAATGCCCTGCTGTTTGCCGCGATTGCCATGCTCAAGGCCACAGCCGCTCCAAGTTGGCAAACGCCTATGCTGCAGGCGGCGTTTGTCGTGGCTTTTATTTTTCTTGCGCCTTTTGTCGGGCCGCTTGCCGATGCCTGGCCCAAAGGGCGTGTGATGCTGGTGGCCAACACCATGAAATTCGCTGGCGCAGCCGCCATGCTGCTGGGGCTGCATCCGCTGATCGCCTACAACCTCGTCGGCATCGGTGCGGCGGCCTATTCGCCGGCCAAATACGGCATCCTTGGCGAGTTGGTACGCAAGGATCAACTGGTCAAGGCCAACGGCCTGATGGAGGGCTCGACCATCGTGGCCATCCTGCTGGGGGCCGTGCTGGGCGGCAAGTTGGCCGATGCTTCCGTCACGCTTGCCCTGACGGCCATTTGCGTCTGCTATCTGTTGGCGGCAGGCGCCAATGCGCTGATCCCGCGACTGCCGGTGGCTCATGCGCTGGACCATGTTTCACCAATGGTGCTGGTGCGTGATTTCTGGGCGGCGTTACTGAGCCTGTTCCGCGACAAGGATGCACGCTTCTCCTTGCTGGGCACCAGCGTGTTTTGGGGGTCAGGCTCCACGTTGCGTTTGTTGCTGGTGGCCTGGGTGCCGGTGGCACTGGGCATGGCCGATCTGAGTATGCCAGCCAACCTGAGCGGCGCGGTGGCCATCGGTATCGCCTTCGGCGCAGCGGGTGCCGCCAGCTTCGTCAGCCTGGCCAACATTAACCGCGTATTGCCGGCGGGTATTCTGATTGGCGCCATCATCATTGCATTTGCCCACATGACCAGTCTTTATGCAGCGATCGCGTTGCTGTTGCTGGTCGGCGCTTGCGGTGGTTTCTACGTGGTGCCGCTGAATGCCCTGCTGCAGGAAAAAGGCCACGAAACCGTGGGTGCAGGTCATGCGGTTGCCGTGCAGAACTTTTTCGAAAATTTCGCCATGCTGGGCTTGGTAGGCCTGTACACCCTGATGGATAAGGGCGGGCTGCCGGTTGTGCAGTCGGCGACCTTGTTCGGTGGCGTGGTGCTGGTTGCGATCAGCGCGCTGGCGATTTCAAGAATCCGTGCCTATTCATGAAAATCATGAGGCCCGATTCATGGCTACGAGCAGGGGGATGCATGAATTAGGGGCGCACAATGCAGTCATAGATACATGAGCGAATAAGCTCCTGAACCGGCTCCATAGTGCAAGCAAACCAGCAGTCTAACTTTTGAAAAGGAATTGAACCATGTGGACCAAGCCCCAAGTGACTGAAATGCGTTTTGGCTTTGAAGTAACCATGTACGTTTGCAACCGTTAATCGGTCGCTGAGAAACACTGACGGGGGCGCAAGCCCCCGTTTTTATTTGTCCACTTACTTGCCGTTCGGCAGGTATCCCTTGGGAAGCAATACCCACATCCGGCTGTCGCGCTGTTTCATGCCGCCGGCCTGTCGTCCGGCTTCAAACCCGGTGCCCCAGTAGAAGTCCGCGCGCACCGCCCCCTTGATGGCACCGCCCGTATCTTGCGCCAGCATCAGGCGTTGCAACGGTTTGTTGCTGTTGGGGTAGGTGGTGCTGAGGAAGACCGGCGCACCCAGCGGGATGTAACGGGGATCGATGGCCAGGCTGCGCTCCGCGGCGATGGGGACGCCCAGCGCGCCCAGCGGGCCACCCAGGCCACCAGGCAGCTCGCGGAAGAACACGTAGCTGGGGTTGCTGTTGAGCAGGTCGCGTAGTTTGTTCAGGTTGCGCCGTCCCCACTCCTTGATGCCTTGCATCGAGGCCTTGTCCACAGTGAGTTCGCCGCGGTCGATCAGCACTTTGCCGATGGACTGGTAGGGTTGGCCGTTCTGATCGGCGTAGCCCACATGCAGGCTGTCGCCATTTTCCATCTTGATGATGCCGGATCCTTGCACTTGCAGGAAGAACAGATCGACGATGTCATCCACCCAGACCAGCTCGCGTCCCGCAAGCGGCGAGGGGGTAATTTCGATTTCGCCGCGGCTGTAGTAGGGCGTGACCTTGTCGCCGCTCATCTTGCCGCGCAGACGCCGGCCGGCGAGTTCAGGATAAAGGCTGCCCAGTTCGACGCTGATCAGGTCGTCCGGTCGGGCATAGAGCGGGAAGCGATAACGTTCGGTGCGGGTGCGACTGCCGGCGAGCAGCGGTTCGTAATAGCCGGTGATCAGGCCGGTGCTGCTGCCATCCGGGTTGGTGACCTGGTAGGGCGTGAACTGTTCGCGCAGCAGGGTGCGGATGGTGTCGTTGGACGCAGCAGGGGCTTGGGCGATGGCTTCGCAGGCGCTGCGCCAGGAGTCATGTTTCCTGAGGGCGCTGCAGCTTTGCTTCAAGGCGTCCCAGGCTGCTGCGAGGTTGTCCTGTTCGAAACCGCTCAGGCTGGTCCATTCTGCAGGGCGCAGCAAACCGTATTCGTTTCCCTTGGGAGGTTCGCCGGGTTTGATCGGCGCCGGCGGCGTGTGGCGCTCGGCATCTGGGACTTGCAGCGGTGGTAGCGTTTCAGCCGCCGCGCAGGTTGGCGCGTGATTTGAGTCGACAGGTTTGACCAGTTGTTCGACGCAGGCACTCAGGAGCAAGGGCAGCAGCAGAACGGCATCACGCAACTTCATGGGGCATCCTTCAGTGCAGTACCCGTGGCATGGAGAGCGTAAAGGCCGGGATGGGGGTGTCGAACTGTGTGCCGTCTTCGGCCGTCATGTGGTAACTGCCATGCATGGTGCCGACCGGCGTGGTGAGCACGGTGCCGCTGGTGTACTGGAAGTGCTCGCCCGGTTGCAGCAGGGGTTGCACGCCAACCACCCCTAGACCGCGAACTTCCTGGATCTCGTTGCTGCCATCCGTGATGACCCAGTGGCGGCTGATGAGCTGCGCCGGGATGCTGCCGGTGTTGGTGATCGTGATCGAGTAAGAAAAAACGTAGCGGTTCTGCGCTTCGTCCGATTGCTCCGGCACAAACGCCGTTTCGACTGAGACCGAGAATTCGTAGCGTTTGTGCGAGGGCATAGTGGCTTTCAGGAAATCAGACCAGTAGTAGGGGAGCTTGGAGAAGCCGAGTACAGTTTTTTCGCCATGCGCCCGGCCAGAAAAGCTTCGCGTCCGGCTTCGACTGCTTTTTTCATGGCGGAAGCCATCAGCACCGGGTTGTTGGCGCCGGCGATGGCGGTATTCATCAGGATACCATCGCAACCCAGTTCCATCGCGATGGTGGCGTCCGAGGCGGTACCGACGCCGGCATCGACCAGTACCGGCACCTTGAGGGTGTCGCGGATGATCTGCAGGTTCCAGGGGTTGAGGATGCCCATGCCGGAGCCGATCAGCGAGGCCAGCGGCATCACGGCTACGCAGCCGATGTCTTCCAGTTGTTTGGCGATGATGGGGTCGTCCGAGGTGTACACCATGACGTCAAAGCCTTCTTTCACCAGGGTCTTGGCGGCGGCGATGGTTTCGATCACGTTCGGGTACAGCGTATGCGGGTCGCCCAGCACTTCAAGCTTGACCAGTTTGTGGCCGTCCAGCAGTTCGCGCGCCAGACGCAGGGTACGTACGGCATCGTCTGCAGAGTAGCAGCCTGCGGTGTTCGGCAGGTAGGTGAACTGTTCTGGCGGTACGAAATCCAGCAGCGAAGGCTCGCCGGCATTCTGACCGATGTTGGTGCGACGAATGGCGACGGTCACGATTTCGCAGCCGCTGGCGTCAAGCGCCGCGCGTGTCTGCTCGAAATCCTTGTATTTGCCCGTGCCGACCAGCAGGCGGGAGCTGTATGCCTTGCCAGCGATGTTCAATGTATCCATGTATTTCTTTTGCCTTTCTTAACCGCCGCCGACGGCGCCGACGATCTCCAGTTTGTCGCCGGAGCGTAATGGTGTTGCTGAGTAAGCGCCGCGCGGCACGATTTCGCCATTGCGCTCAATCGCGATACGCTTGCCCTCCAGCCCCATCTTGCTGACCAGTTGCGCCACCGTAAATTCGGCGGATTCGAAACTGCGGGCGTTGCCATTAATGGTGAGATCAATCAATTGGGTCAATCCGAATCAAGGGGCCATATTATAGCCGGTTCGCATCATGCGTTTGGCACCTGCTCCAGCAGTTGGTAGTAAACAAAAGCCAGCAGCGGGATCGAGGCTTCAGGTGTCACGTCAACGAACTGAAGTCCGTACTGAACGGGCATCTCGCTATCAGCCACCGTGTTGATGGCGCGGACGATGGCCTTGAGTTCTTCTATCACTTCAATGCCGTTGACGACGACTTTGAACTTGAAGTGCACGGTCTGGCCCTTGTGCGCAAAGTTCTTCTTTGCCTCCATCAGGGCGCCGCCAATGCTGATGTTGGTGATAAGGCCAGCCTCTTGGATGGCGGTGTCGTCGCAACGCGTGACGGCGCAGATGATTTTGACATTGGCGCGCGCGCCTTTGCGGACTACCAGCGATTTGACCACTTTCGGGTAGGAAAGATGCAGGTACGGGTAGGGTGAATTAACGCTCTTGATAATTTGCGTGACAAAAGCAAAGACGCTCTTGCCGGAAAATGCGCGCAGGATGAAATTCTGGCCCTCGCGCATCAGGAGGTATTTGCCGTCGACGTAAGGCGTGGAAACCAGCACGCTCCTGCCTTGGACCATCCCGATCAGTTTGACCGAGTAGCGTTCGTTCGAGCCGACTGCCTGGCTTTGCAGATTGATGGAGTCGCCGATCTGCAAGCGCGCATCTTCAAGCGAGACCAGTGCTTCTGTCGTTTCTTCTTTGTCGTTATTTTGCGAGGCAGTCATTTGACACTTTTCTTAGAGCGCACATGAAGTTACGCTGCGGCCTTGAGCCTTTAGCCATGTTTACGATGCCGTATGCTAGCAGACGAAACTGTTCCATTTGGTGAATGGGCCTGAATTCAAGTAAAATCCCGTCAGTTTCGCGGGTGTAGTTCAATGGTAGAACGCTAGCTTCCCAAGCTCGATACGCGGGTTCGATTCCCGTCACCCGCTCCAAGCCAAAACTGATTGTCATTTTAAGGTTCACACGGCTGCCCAGCAACCGCTTTATGCCGAATGGCATTCAATTGGCCGCATGGCCTCAACTCACGGAATCATTATGTCTCCCACGCCCCCTATGGTACTTGCCTTTGCTGCGACTGATCCCAGTGGCGGCGCCGGTTTGCAGGCCGATTTGCTGACGCTTTCCAGCGTTGGCTGCCATCCGCTCTCTGTCGTGACCGGGATTACGGTGCAGGATACGGTGGGAGTGGAAGCGGTGATGGCGCTGGATGCGGACTGGGTAGACGAGCAGGCGCGCGCCGTGCTGGAGGATATGCAGGTGTCAGCCTTCAAGCTGGGCATGCTGGCCAGCGTTGAAAACGTGGCCGTGGTGGCCGAAATCGTTGCCGATTATCCGGATGTGCCCTTGCTGATCGACCCCATTCTGGCTTCCGGGCGCGGCGACGAGCTAGCTGGAGATGACATCCAGGATGCCATGATCGAGCTGCTGTTCCCTCAGGCCACGCTGATTACGCCCAATAGTCTGGAAGCGCGCCGTCTGGCTTTTGCCGACGAGAGCGAGGAAGACGAAGAAAACGCGACACTGGACGAATGCGCTGAGCGTCTGCTGGAAATGGGGTGCGAGTATGTTCTGATTACCGGCACCCATGAGCGAGGCCCTGAGGTAATCAATACCTTGTATGGCAAGAATGGCCTGGTTCGCACATACACCTGGGAGCGCCTGCCGGGCAGTTACCATGGCTCTGGCTGTACGCTGACCTCGGCGATCGCCGCCTGTCTGGCGCATGGGCTCTCCATGGAAGAGGCGATTGAAGAGGCGCAGGAGTACACCTGGCAAACGCTGAAGGCCGGTTTCCGTCCTGGCATGGGCCAGTACATTCCGGATCGTTTGTTTTGGGCACGTGAAGAAGAAGAGGGCGATGGAAGCACGGATTAACGGCCTTTATGCGATTACGCCTGACCTGGCGGATACATCGCAGCTGGTGAAGCAGGTTGACGCGGTGCTGCGCGGCGGCGCCTCGGTGCTGCAGTACCGCAACAAGACCGCGCCTTACGCGCTGCTGCGAGAGCAGGCTACCGAGTTGATGGAATTGTGCGAAGCGCATGAGGTGCCCTTCATCATTAATGATCACGTGTTGCTCTGTGTCGAACTGGATGCGGATGGCGTGCATTTGGGCGGCAGCGATGGCGATATCGTTGCGGCACGCCGCCTGCTGGGCGCGCGCAAGCTGATCGGCGCCTCCTGCTACAACCGGCTTGATCTGGCGATTGCGGCCAAGGCGGCCGGTGCGGATTACATTGCTTTCGGCAGCTGCTTCGACTCATCTACCAAGCCGGCTGCTGTCCGTGCGCCATTGGCGCTGTTTGCCGAGGCGCGTCGCGAGGTGGGGTTGCCCATGGTGGCCATTGGCGGGATTACCCCTGAAAACATGCATGAGGCGTTCGCCGCCGGCGCGGATAGCGTGGCGATGATTTCGGCAATTTTTGGCGCGCATGCGGGTCTAACGACATGTGTTGCAGCGATAGTGGAAAACATCGGCTTGTCGGCCGGTTAAATCGATAACAGGTTGTCTCGCGAATAATAAAAGACTATCTTGTCCCCTTTTTATTTTTTGCGGCATCGCCATCGGTGATGTTTCGTGGGGGGAGCAACGGGCGTGGCGATCGAACTATTCAATAACGGCAAGCATGTGTGCATCATGTTCAACGACTTGGTGGATGATTCCGCGTCGTTGGCAGTGCAGTCCAACCAGTTCCTGATTGTTACCGACGGGCATGGCGCGTTGATCGATCCGGGCGGCAACATGACCTACAACGCGCTCATGATCGCCATGGGCAAGTATTTCAACTTCCGCGAGCTGGAATATATCCTGGCATCGCATCAGGACCCTGATATCGTGGCTTCCATCAACAAGTGGATCATCGGTACTCAATGCAAGGTGCTGGCTCCGGGCATCTGGGAGCGCTTTCTGCCCCATTTTTGCGGGGTCGGAAATACCGAGGGGCGCATCATCGGCATTCCGGATGCGGGCATGGACATTGCCCTGAGCGATTCGGTGGTCAAGGCAATCCCGGCGCACTTTTTGCATTCGGAAGGGAATTTCCAGTTCTACGATGTCACAAGTAAAATCCTGTTTTCCGGCGATCTCGGCGCGTCTTTGGTGCCGCACGAGCTGGCAGGTGAGCCGGTGACCGATTTTGAGGCGCATTTACCTACGATGCTGGCATTCCATCGGCGCTACATGACCTCGAACAAGGCCTGCCGTTTCTGGGCGCACATGGTACGTGGGCTGGATATTCAGGCGATCGTGCCTCAGCATGGGCGGTCGTTTGTCGGCAAGGAAATGGTCAACAAATTGATAGACTGGGTCGAAAACCTGCAATGCGGGATCGACCTGATGACGCAGGATAATTACAAGGTCCCTTGAAAGAAGCATCTATGACTTCCAGAAATCAGCAGTTGTTCGAACGTTCCCAGAAACTCATTCCTGGCGGCGTCAATTCGCCCGTGCGCGCGTTTCGCTCGGTGGGTGGAACGCCCGTGTTCTTCAAGCGCGGCCATGGCGCCTATGTATGGGATGAAGACGACAAGCAGTACGTCGACTACGTGGGTTCGTGGGGGCCGATGATCCTTGGTCATGCGCATTCGGCCGTGATCAGCGCCGTCAAGCAGGCGGCGGAAAACAGTCTTTCTTTTGGTGCGCCAACGGCGCGCGAGCTGGAAATGGCCGAGCTGCTGATCAAGCTGGTGCCGAGCATGGAGCAAGTGAGGCTTGTGAGTTCGGGCACCGAGGCCACCATGAGCGCGATTCGCCTGGCGCGTGGATTTACCAACCGCAGCAAGATTCTGAAATTCGAAGGCTGCTACCACGGCCACGCGGATGCGCTGCTGGTCAAGGCCGGGTCAGGCGCGCTGACATTCGGCCAGCCCAGCTCCGCCGGCGTGCCGCCGGAGGTGGCCGCCCATACGCTGACGCTGCCGTACAACGACAGCCAGGCCGTGGAAGACCTGTTTGCCAAAATCGGCGATGAAATCGCGTGCGTGATCGTTGAGCCGGTGGCAGGCAACATGAACCTGATCGCCCCGGCTCAGGGTTTTCTGGAGACGCTGCGTGCGGTGTGTTCGCGTCACGGCACCGTGTTGATTTTTGACGAAGTGATGACGGGTTTCCGTGTCGCACTGGGCGGGGCGCAGGCGCTGTATGGGATTCGTCCTGACCTGACGACCCTGGGCAAGGTCATCGGCGGCGGCTTGCCGGTGGGTGCGTTTGGTGGCCGCGCCGATATCATGGCGTGTCTGGCGCCGGTGGGTCCGGTGTATCAGGCAGGTACGCTGTCAGGTAATCCGGTGGCCGTTGCGGCTGGTCTGACGACCTTGCAGCTGGTGCAGGAGCCCGGTTTCTATGAGCGCCTGACCGAGACGACCAAAAAATTCGTCGAAGGGCTGAGCGCGATTGCACAAGAGCAAGGTATTGCCTTCAGTGCGCAAAGCGTGGGCGGCATGTTCGGCCTGTACTTCAGCGCGCACGTACCCACTAGCTACGCCGAGGTGATGCAATGCGACAAGGATGCGTTCAATCACTTCTTCCATGCGATGCTGGACGAAGGGGTTTACCTAGCGCCTTCGGCTTTTGAGGCCGGGTTCGTCTCGGCAGCGCACGGAGAGGCGGAAATCACGAAGACACTGGAAGCCGCTCGTCGCAGTTTTTCGCGCTAAGCCATTTATCTGGCATGGTTGAACTGCAACCCCATTACGGGTAACATTCCGCGGTTTCACTATTAATTTAGCATTGTTGCGCAAAGTCGCAGCACGCGGACGGCAGACACCCTCGGTTTGCCCTGCTGCGCAAAGGCGAGACGAGGGATGGATAAGGCGATGGCAATGCCAGCAAGACAAGGTTTATACGATCCGGCAAACGAAAAAGACGCGTGCGGGGTTGGCTTTGTGGCACATATCAAGGGGCGTAAAAGCCACGATATCGTAGCCAAGGGTCTCGAAATTTTGCGTAACCTGACCCACCGTGGTGCGACAGGTTACGACCCCAAGCTGGGCGACGGCGCCGGCATGCTGCTTCAGCTGCCCGATGTGTTCATGCGCAAGGAAGCCGCCAAGCTCGGCATCACGCTGCCGGCCGTTGGCCAGTACGCCGTCGGCATGGTGTTCCTGCCGCAATCGGTCAATGGCCGCGAAGCATGCGAATCCGCCATTGCACGCATCATTCTCGAAGAAGGTCAGGTCTGCCTCGGCTGGCGTGACGTTCCCCGCAACAACAAGGATATCGCTGAGGCCGCCCGCGCCATCGAGCCGGTGATGCGCCAGGTGTTCATCGCCAGCAACGCGGCGGATCAGGTCGCGTTCGAGCGCAAGCTGTTCGTGATCCGCAAGCGCGTCGAACATGCGGTGCGCGCGCTGAAGCTGGAAGATGGCGAGCAGTTCTACCTGCCTTCGCTCTCCAGCCGTACCATCGTCTACAAGGGCATGTTGCTGGCAGAAGAAGTCGGCACCTATTTCCAGGACCTGCAGGATGCGGACCTGGTGTCTGCACTCGCGCTGGTTCACCAGCGTTTCTCCACCAATACCTTCCCGGCCTGGGATCTGGCTCACCCGTTCCGCATGATCGCCCACAACGGCGAAATCAACACCATGCGCGGCAACGTCAACTGGATGGCTGCGCGCCACGAGGCGATGAAGTCGGCTGTGCTGGGCGACGATCTGGAAAAGCTGTGGCCGCTGATTTCCGAAGGTCAGTCGGACTCCGCCTGCTTTGACAACGCGCTGGAACTGCTGGTGGCCGGTGGTTACTCCCTGCCCCACGCCATGATGATGCTGATTCCAGAAGCCTGGTCCAGCAATGCGCTGATGGACGACGACCGTCGTGCTTTCTACGAATACCACGCTGCCCTGATGGAACCGTGGGACGGCCCTGCTGCCGTGGCCTTCACCGATGGCCGCATGATAGGCGCCACGCTGGACCGTAACGGCCTGCGACCGGCCCGCTACCTGATTACCGACGACGACTACGTCATGATGGCGTCCGAAATGGGCGTGCTGACTTTCCCGGAAGAAAAGATCGTCAAGAAGTGGCGTCTGCAGCCAGGCAAGATGTTCCTGATCGATCTGGAACAAGGCCGCATCATCGACGACGAAGAAGTGAAGCGCGACCTGGCCCAGGCCAAGCCTTACCGCGACTGGATCGAAGAATCCCGCTATTTCCTCGGTGACCTGCCTAAGGCAGAGTGCAAGCTGGAACTGAAGGCGGAACTGCTGGATGTACAGCAGGCGTTCGGTTACAGCCAGGAAGACCTCAAGTTCATCATGACGCCGATGGCGACCAACGGCGAAGAAGCGACCGGTTCCATGGGGACTGACAGTGCGCTGCCGGTGTTGTCGGACAAGTCCAAGAACCTGTACAGCTACTTCAAGCAGCTGTTTGCGCAGGTGACCAACCCGCCGATCGACCCGATCCGCGAAGAACTGGTGATGTCGCTGGTGACCTTTATCGGCCCCAAGCCCAATCTGCTGGGCATCGACGAGACCAATCCGCCGCTGCGTCTGGAAGCCAGCCAGCCGGTATTGACCCCTGACGAACTGGCGCAGCTCAAGAATATCGCCGAACTGACCCAGAACCGCTACCGCTCGCTGGTTGCCGATATCACCTACCCTGCAGCGCAGGGCGTGAAGGGCATGGCCGAAGCGATTGAATCCCTGTGCAAGGCGGCCGAAAAGTCCGTGCATGATGGCTACAACATCCTGATCCTTTGCGACCGCAATGTCAGCGCCGACCACGCAGCTATCCCCGCCCTGCTGGCGACGGCTGCCGTGCACCATCACCTGGTCAAGGCGGGCCTGCGGACCAATACCGGTCTGGTGGTCGACACCGGTTCTGCGCGTGAAGTGCATCACTTCGCGCTACTGGCCGGTTACGGCGCAGAAGCCGTGTGCCCGTGGCTCGCATTTGAAACCATCGCCGGATTCGGTTTGCCGGATACCAAGGTCGCGCAAAAGAATTTCGTCAAGGCGATCGGCAAGGGGCTGTACAAGGTCATGTCCAAGATGGGCATCTCCACTTACCAGTCCTACTGCGGCGCACAGATTTTCGATGCCATCGGTCTCAATTCTGCCTTTATCGACAAGTATTTCCCTGGTACTTCCAGCAATGTTGAAGGCATCGGTCTGGAGCAAGTGGCAGAAGAAACCCTGCGCCTGCACAACGGCGCGTTCGGCAGCGATCCGGTGCTCTCCAACGCGCTGGATGCGGGTGGCGAGTACGCCTTCCGCGTGCGTGGCGAAGACCACCTGTGGACGCCGGATTCCATCGCCAAGCTGCAGAATGCGACGCGCACCGGCAAGTACGAGACCTACAAGGAATACGCCAAGCTGATCAACGATCAGAGCCGCCGTCACCTGACGCTGCGCGGCCTGTTCGAAGTGAAGCCGGCCGGCGCGCCAGTGCCACTGGAAGAAGTCGAGTCTGCCAAGGATATCGTCAAGCGCTTTGCGACTGGCGCCATGTCGCTGGGTTCGATCTCGACCGAAGCGCACACCGTGCTGGCGATTGCGATGAACCGCATCGGCGGCAAATCCAACACCGGCGAAGGTGGCGAAGACCCGGTGCGTTTCATGCCGGTCGAGAAGGACACGACACTGGCCGACCTGATCGGCAAGCATCGCGTGGAAACCAATATTCCGCTGAAGGCCGGCGACTCCATGCGTTCCAAGATCAAGCAGGTGGCTTCCGGCCGCTTTGGCGTGACTGCGGAATACCTGGCCAATGCCGACCAGATCCAGATCAAGATGGCGCAAGGCGCCAAGCCGGGTGAGGGTGGTCAACTGCCGGGCGGCAAGGTCTCCGAGTACATTGCCAAGCTGCGTTTCTCGGTGCCGGGCGTCGGCCTGATTTCACCGCCGCCGCACCACGACATCTATTCCATTGAAGACCTGGCGCAGCTGATTCATGACCTGAAGAACGCCAATCCGCGCGCTTCGATCTCGGTCAAGCTGGTGTCAGAAACCGGCGTCGGTACCGTGGCCGCAGGCGTGGCCAAGGCCAAGTCCGACCATATCGTGATCGCCGGTTTCGACGGCGGTACCGGGGCCTCTCCGCTGTCCTCCATCAAACATGCTGGCAGCCCATGGGAAATCGGTCTGGCCGAAACACAGCAAACGCTGGTCCTGAACCAGTTGCGCGGCCGCGTGGCCGTGCAGGTGGATGGCCAGATGAAGACTGGTCGCGATGTGCTGATCGGCGCACTGCTGGGTGCGGACGAATTTGGTTTTGCAACCGCACCGCTGGTGGTCGAAGGCTGCATCATGATGCGCAAGTGCCACCTGAATACCTGCCCGGTGGGCGTCGCCACGCAAGATCCTGCTCTGCGCAAGAAATTCAGCGGCCAACCGGAACACGTGGTGAACTATTTCTTCTTCGTTGCCGAAGAAGTGCGCGAATACATGGCGCAGATCGGCATCCGCAAGTTCAGCGACCTAGTCGGCCGTGCCGATCTGCTGGATATGAAGGCGGGCATCGATCACTGGAAGGCCTCCGGCCTGGATTTCACCCGGATCTTCCATCAACCCAAGGTCGGTGCCGACGTGGCCCGCAGCCATGCGGAAGCTCAGGATCACGGGCTGGCCAACGCGCTAGACAACAAGTTGATCGCGCAGGCCAAGAACGCGCTGGAAAAGGGCGAGAAGGTCGTGATCGAAACGCCGATCACCAACGTCAACCGGACGTGCGGCACGATGCTGACCAGCGAAGTGGCCACCCGTTATGGTGCGGCCGGACTGCCGGACGATACCATTACCGTCAAGCTGACCGGCACCGCTGGTCAGAGCTTTGCGGCCTTCCTGACCAAGGGCATCACTTTCGAATTGACTGGCGAAGGCAACGACTACGTGGGCAAGGGCCTGTGTGGTGGTCGCATCGTCATCAAACCGCCCAAGGTGTTCCGTGGCGTGCCGCAGGACAACATCATCGCGGGCAATACCGTGATGTACGGCGCGACGAGCGGCGAGAGCTACTTTAACGGTGTGGCTGGCGAACGCTTCTGCGTGCGTAACTCCGGCGCATCGGCTGTGGTCGAAGGGGTAGGCAACCACGGTTGCGAGTACATGACTGGCGGCACGGTGGTGGTGCTGGGTCAGACCGGCCTTAACTTCGCGGCCGGGATGTCGGGCGGGATCGCCTACGTGCTGGACGAAGACGGGCTGTTCGGCAAGCGTTGCAACCTGAGCATGGTGGCCCTGGAAAAGGTCGAATCTGCCGGCAATTGCACCAACGCCGCGGGCGAACACCTGGGGCAGCCGGATGAAGTCACACTCAAGACCCTGATCGAGAAGCACGCCGCACATGCTGGCAGTGTCCGTGCGCAGGCGATTCTGGCCGATTGGGAAAACTATCGCGGCAAGTTCGTGAAGGTGTTGCCGCATGAATACAAGCGCGTGCTCGCCGAGCGTGCCGCTGCTGCACAGAAGGAAGCTGCTTAATGGGTAAGCCAACTGGATTTATCGAATTCGAGCGTCAGGAAGAGGGCTATCTGCCCGTCGAGCAGCGCGTCAAGAACTACAAGGAATTCGTTCTGCATTTGTCGGACGAGGCCGCCAAGGTTCAGGGTGCGCGCTGCATGGATTGCGGTATTCCGTTCTGTCAGAGCGGATGCCCGATCAACAACATCATCCCGGACTGGAATGATCTGGTGTATCGCCAGGACTGGAAGGGCGCGATCGATGTGCTGCACTCGACCAACAACTTCCCCGATTTTACCGGCCGTATCTGCCCGGCCCCTTGTGAGGCGGCCTGTACGCTGAACATCAATGACGACGCCGTGGGCATCAAGTCCATCGAGCATGCGATCATCGACAAGGCCTGGGAAAACGACTGGGTCAAGCCGCAGGTGCCAGCCCGCAAGACTGGCCGTAAGGTTGCCGTCGTAGGTTCCGGCCCGGCCGGCATGGCTGCGGCACAGCAATTGGCGCGTGTCGGTCATAGCGTGGTGTTGCTGGAAAAGAACGACCGTATCGGTGGCCTGCTGCGTTATGGCATCCCCGATTTCAAGTTCGAAAAGAGCCACATCGATCGCCGTGTGCAACAGATGACGGCGGAAGGCGTAGAGTTCCGCGTCAACCAGAACGTGAGCGAGAACGTCCAGGCGTCTGAGTTGCTGAAGGAATTCGATGCCGTGATCCTGGCTGCCGGTGCCGAGCAACCGCGGGATTTGCCAGTGCCAGGCCGCGAACTGAGTGGCATCCATTTTGCGATGGACTACCTGACCCAGCAAAACAAGGTCAACGCTGGCGACAGCGTTCCTGACCAGATCAAGTCGACCGGCAAGCATGTGGTAGTGATCGGTGGCGGTGATACGGGTTCCGACTGCGTCGGTACCTCTAACCGCCATGGTGCGGCCTCCGTGACCCAGTTCGAAATCATGCCGCAGCCGCCGGAGCAGGAAAATCGTGCGCTGACCTGGCCGAACTGGCCGATCAAGATGCGTACGTCGAGTTCGCATGACGAAGGCTGCGACCGTGACTGGTCCGTGGTGACCAAGCGTTTCGAAGGCGAAAACGGCGCCGTGACCAAGCTGATCGCCGCTCGTGTGGAATGGCAAGACGGCAAGATGGTGGAAGTGCCAAATTCCGAATTCGCCCTGCCTGCCGAGCGTGTTTTCCTGGCCATGGGTTTTGTCAGCCCGGTACAGAAACTGCTGGACGCGTTTGGCGTTGAAAAGGACGCGCGCAGCAATGCCAAGGCTACGACGGATGGCGAAGGATGTTATGCCACTTCGGTTCCGAAGGTGTTTGCGGCGGGTGACGTCCGCCGCGGTCAATCACTGGTGGTGTGGGCGATACGCGAAGGCCGTCAGTGCGCGCGTGAAGTCGATGCCTTCCTGATGGGCAGCAGCACTCTTCCACGTTAATTTATCCAAAACCAGAATGAGCGCGGCGGATACCCGGCAACACAGGTGTCAGTTCGCGCTCTTCGCACTTTATAGGCACGCCATTTCATGACGCATCTCAAGAACGATACTTTCCTCCGCGCGCTGCTGCGTCAGCCAACGGAATACACCCCGGTCTGGATGATGCGCCAGGCTGGCCGCTATCTGCCGGAGTACAACGCGACCCGCAAGCGTGCCGGCAGTTTTCTGAGCCTGTGCAAGGACCCTGAGCTTGCGACCGAAGTGACGTTGCAGCCGCTGGCACGTTTTCCATTGGATGCCGCGATCCTGTTCTCGGATATTCTGACCGTGCCGGATGCGATGGGGCTCGGCCTGTACTTTGCCGAAGGCGAAGGTCCCAAGTTCGAGCGCCCGCTGCGCGAGGAATGGGAAATCCGTGATCTGGCGGTGCCTGATCCTGCCGGCAACCTGAAGTACGTGATCGATGCCGTCAGCAGTATCCGCAAGGCGCTGGATGGCAGCGTGCCGCTGATCGGGTTCTCCGGCAGTCCGTGGACACTGGCCACCTACATGGTGGAGGGCCAGGGCGGGACCGATTTTCTGACCATCAAGAAGATGGCCTATGCGCGCCCGGATCTGCTGCATCATATTCTGGAGGTGACGGCGCAATCGGTCATCGTTTACCTGAATGCGCAGATCGAAGCCGGCGCGCAAGCCGTGATGATTTTCGACTCATGGGGCGGTGCCTTGTCGCACGCGGCTTACAAGGAGTTCTCGCTGCAATACATGCAGAAGATCGTCGATGGCCTGATCAAGGAGCGTGAAGGGCGTCGCGTTCCCAGCATCGTCTTCACCAAGGGCGGCGGCCTGTGGCTGGAAGCCATGGCCGATATTGGCGCTGATGCGCTGGGATTGGACTGGACGATCGATATTGCTGAAGCGCGCAAGCGTGTGGGCGACAAGGTGGCCCTGCAAGGCAATTTCGACCCGGCTATCCTTCTGTCTACCCCAGACGCCATCGAGCGCGAAACTGCAGCGATCTTGGCAAGTTATGGCCATGGCCACGGCCACGTGTTCAACCTGGGACACGGCATCACGCAACATACGCCGCCTGAAAACGCGGCAGCCATGATTGAGGCGGTCCACAAACTAAGCCGTCAGTACCACGCTGATTGAAAGACAACGTCTTAACCACGGAGGACACGGAACGCGCAGAGGGATTTGTGCTCTGCGTCCTCTGTGCGCTTCGTGGTTCAAGTTTTAGTATTCGGATGGATCCACATCGACCGACCATCTGACCTTGCTGCCAGCGGGTAATTCGCGCAGCAGCGGAACCCAGGCCTGCAAGAACTGCTGCAATGCCTTGCGCGAGTCGGCCTGTATCAGCAGGTGCTCGCGCTCCATGCCTTTCAGGCGTTCCATTTGTGGCCGCACCGGGTCGTACACCATCACGTTCTCGGAAAAATCTCGGGCCTGCGCTTGCGCCCGCGACATGAACGCACGGACCGGTGCGTAATCCGTCGCTTCCGCACGCAGCAAGGCCTCATGACAGTAGGGCGGGAAATGCGCGGCCCGGCGTTCCTCCAGCAGCGCAGTAGCAAACTCGGCGAAATCATGGCGCTGCAGGGCATGAAACAGCGGGTGGTCTGGGAAGTTGGTCTGGATCAGCACGACGCCGGGCTTTTCCGCGCGTCCTGCGCGTCCTGCGACTTGCATCAATTGGGCGAACAGCCGTTCCGCCGCACGAAAATCCGGACTGAACAAAGCGCTATCAGTGTCGATGACACCGACTAGCGTGAGGTTGGGGAAATCGTGTCCCTTGGCCAGCATCTGCGTGCCGACCAGAATATCGACTTCATTGGCATGGACCTGCGCAGTCATTTCCTTGATCGCGTGCTTGCGTCGCATGCTGTCGCGGTCCACGCGCAGAATGCGTGCGTCAGGCAGGCGCAGGGCGATCACTTCCTCCAGCCGTTGCGTGCCGTGCCCGGTCGGGTGCAGGTCGGCGTTGCCACAACTCGGGCATTGCATGGGCATGCGCTGCTCGTGACCACAATGGTGACAGCGCAGGCGATGTTGGCGCAGATGCACAACCAGGCGTGCCGAGCAGCGGGTGCAGGGGGCGACCCAGGCGCAGGCGCTGCACAGCAACACGGGCGAATAGCCGCGACGGTTGATGAACAGCAGGCTTTGCTCTTTGCGGTTCAACCGCTTCTCCATCGCCTTCAGCAAGGGTTCTGAAACGCCATCTTCCGGACGCACCAGGCGTGTGTCGATGGCGTGGATGTCCGGCAGCGCCGCGCTTTCTACCGCGCGTTGCGTCAGTGACAGCAACTGGTAACGCCCTTCCTGGGCGTTGTGCCAGCTTTCCAGGGATGGCGTGGCAGAGCCCAGCAGTACCGGCACGTGGGCCATCTTGCCGCGCATGATCGCAACGTCGCGTGCCGAGTAGCGCATGCCATCCTGTTGCTTGTAGGAGGCGTCATGCTCTTCGTCGACAATGATCACGGCCGGATTCTTGAGCGGCGTGAACACGGAAAGTCGGGTGCCGATGACGATGCGCGCTTCGCCGTTCTGGGCACGTAGCCAGCCATGCAGTCGTTCGCTCTCGTTCATCTGGCTGTGCAGCATGACGATGGACTGATTCGGAAAACGGGCGCGAAAACGCGATTCCAGTTGAGGGGTCAGATTGATTTCCGGCACCAGCACAAGCGCCTGGCTACCGGGCGTTTGCAGTATGGCTTCCAGCAGATGCATGTAAACCTCGGTCTTGCCGCTGCCGGTGATGCCGTAGAGCAGCCACACTATGAATTTGCTGCCTGCTTGCAGCATGGTGTCCAGTGCTTGTTGTTGTTCGGCATTCAGGCGCTGCGCGGTAGGCGAGGCCTGGATATGGTCGGGGATGGGGACGTCAATCTCGGTCGCTTCGACCCACCCTTTGGCGATCAATTGCTTCAATGCAGGTCGCCAGCCCGGTGTGATGCTGTTCAAGGCCGCTGGTTCTAGCGCTGCGCTGAGTTGCAGGGCGCTGAAGAGTTTTTTTTGCAACAGGGCGCGTGCCGGGATGGCGTCAACGCCGCTTGCTGTGCCATCGGCGGTCAGCCGATAGCCGATACGTTTTGGCAGGCCGGCGGGTTCGCCTTCGCGTAGCCGGGGGGGCAATACGCTGAGCAGCGTCTGCCCGAGGGGGTAGTGATAGTAATCCGAGCAGAACTTGAGCAGTTTGCGCGTCGCTGCGGGCAGCGGCGCTTCTTCCGTGAATGCGCAGGCAATGGGTTTGAGTTTTTCCACCGGGATGTCGGAGACCGTCAGTCGTTCCTGCACAATACCGATCATCTGTCGCCGCCCGAATGAGACCAGCACGCGCTGTCCGACTTCCACACCGCTGCCGGTATCCAGGTAATCGAACAGCCGGGCGAGTGGAACGTCGAGTGCGACGCGGAGAATTGTCATCTTAACCTTGTGGGGGCGCGTTATTGCAATGCAGGTATAACCGGAAACCGCTAAAATACTGTTTTTTTAATACACACGAACCGCTTTGAAAGCACATCTTACCGAATTACTGTCGCACGCGGCAAAGGCCGTTGCACCCGAACAGGCAGATCCTGCCGTTGTGCTGGAACGTCCAAAGTCCACCGAGCACGGCGATTTTGCCACGAATCTCGCCATGACATTGGCACGTGCGCTGAAACAGAATCCGCGCGTGATCGCCGAAAGCCTGATCAAGGCCCTGCCCGCCTCGCCTTATATCGCCAAAACTGAAATTGCCGGTGCGGGTTTCATCAACTTCTTTTTGAGCCCGGATGCCAAGCATGCCATCGTCGGCTACATTCTGAAGGCTGGCACCGCTTGGGGCCGCAGCAATGTCGGCCAGGGTCGCAAGGTGCAGGTCGAATTCGTTTCTGCCAACCCAACAGGCCCGTTGCACGTCGGCCATGGGCGCGGTGCGGCGGTAGGCGATTGCCTGTGCAGATTATTGCAGGCCACTGGCTGGGACGTCACCCGCGAGTTCTACTACAACGATGCCGGTGCCCAGATCGATAACCTCACGCGTTCCGTGCAGTGCCGGGCCAAGGGGCTGACGCCGGAAGATGCGGCCTGGCCGGAAGATGGCTATCGCGGGGATTACATCAACGATGTCGCCAAGGCCTATATGGCCAGGGAGACGATCGATGCCGAGGACAAGCATGTGATCGGCGCTGGCGATGCGGACGATGCCGCCGCCATCCGCGAATTCGCGGTTGCCTATCTCCGCCGCGAGCAGGACCTGGATCTGCGCGCATTCGATGTCCATTTCGATGTGTATTCGCTGGAATCTGCGCTCTATACCGAAGGCAAGGTCGAAGCTACCGTCAACAACCTGATCGCCAGCGGGCACACCTATGAGCAGGACGATGCGCTATGGCTGCGCACGACCAGCTTCGGCGACGACAAGGACCGTGTCATGCGTAAGCGTGAAGGCGGCTATACGTATTTCGTGCCGGACGTGGCCTATCATCTGGACAAGTGGCAACGTGGCTTTACCCGCGTCATCAATGAGCAGGGCGCAGACCATCACAGCACCATTACTCGTGTGCGTGCCGGGCTGCAGGCGCTGAATGTCGGCATCCCGCAGGGCTGGCCGGATTACGTGCTGCACCAGATGGTGACCGTGATGCGCGGCGGCGAAGAGGTCAAGATCTCCAAGCGTGCCGGCAGTTACGTCACGTTGCGCGACCTGATCGACATGGTCGGTCGCGATGCGACACGCTACTTTTTGGCGGCACGCCGTGCCGATTCGCAACTGGTGTTCGATATCGATCTGGCGCTGGCGCACACCAACGACAATCCGGTCTACTACATCCAATATGCGCATGCCCGTATCTGCAGCGTGCTGAACGAATGGGGTGGCGATACGGCGACGTTGGCTTCGGTCGATCTTGCCCCGTTGCAACTCCCGCATGAGCTGGCCTTGCTGCAGCGCTTGTCAGAATTCCCGGAAACCTTGCAGAACGCCGCACAAGAACTTGCACCGCATCTACTGGCGTATTACCTGAAGGACCTGGCGGGGGATCTGCATAGCTACTACAACGCCGAAAAGTTCCTGGTTGAAGATGATCAGGTCAAACTGGCGCGGCTCGCCCTGGTGACTGCAACGCGTCATGCTTTGCTCAATGGGCTGCAATTGCTGGGCGTCAGCGCTCCGGAAAAAATGTAAAAGAGAACCTCATGACCCGCGACTATAAACCTACCCAATCCAAACCCCGGTCACCCGGAAAAGGTAGCACGTTTTTTACTGGATTCCTGATTGGCCTGATACTCGGGATCGGTGTTTCTGTGGCGGTGGCGATCTTCGTCAAGCGGGGGGACAGTCCCTTCGTCGCGCGAGATGCGGCAAGCCCGCGTCCCGAGGCTGCACCCAAGGTGGATGCGGCGGCGGGCAAGCCGACCACCACTGAACCTGCCACCCCAGCCAAGCCGCGCTTCGATTTCTATACCATCCTGCCGGGCAGCGAAAGCCCGGTGACCGAACAGGAAATCAAGCAATCCAAGGCCACGCAGCAGCAGGCGGCCCCGGCGATTGTCAGCGAGAACTACTATCTGCAGGTCGGTGCCTATCAGACCGAGCAGGAGGCCGACAATATGAAGGCCAAGCTGGCACTTTTGGGGCTGGAGGCTGTCGTACAAACCGCCAACTTGCCTGACAAGGGCGTGTGGCACCGCGTGCGCGTGGGTCCGTTTACAGAAATCGATCAGATTTCGAAGGCCCGCAGCGAACTGTCCAAGAACGGATTTACTGCAGACCTGATCAAGATTCACAGCAATGTCCCAGACCAATAAAGGAAATCCCATGAAATCATTCATCGCCGCTTTTTTCATGCTGTTTGCCGTTACCGTGTGCGCCGAGCCGCAGTCCGGTTTCGAGTATCAGTCCACGCAACAAGCCATTCCGACCGACAACCCGGCCAAGATCGAAGTGGTCGAGCTGTTCTGGTATGGCTGCCCGCATTGCTACGCGCTTGAGCCGCAGTTGGCGGCCTGGGTCAAGAAGCTGCCCAAGGATGTCGAGTTCAAGCGTATCCCCGGGATCGCCCGTCCTGACTGGGCAGCCGGTGCCAAGGCTTATTACGCCATGGAGGCGTTGGGGCTGACCGAGAAGCTGCATGGAGCATTTTTTGATGCGATCCACAAACAGCGTGCCGTGAACCCGATGGACGAAGCGGCCATGATCGACTGGGTTACCAAGCAAAGCGGTCTGGACAAGAAGAAAGTGGAAGAAGCGTTCAAGTCTTTCTCCGTCAATACCAAGCTGATGCGTGCGATGCAGGTGTTCCGTGCATCTGGCGCGACCGGCGTACCTACCCTGATCGTGGAAGGCAAGGCCTGGACTTCCAGCACGATTGCCGGGGGTAATGAAGAAATGCTGAAAGTGACTGACTATCTGATCGAGAAGGCGCGCGCAGAGAAATCTGCCAAGCGTTAATGGCGATCAGCACCTCCCTTCAAAAACCCGCCGCCCGGCGGGTTTTTATTACCGGTGCCTCCAGTGGGATTGGTGAAGCACTGGTGCGCCACTATGCCGCAGAGGGCGCGGTGTTGGGCCTGGTCGCACGTCGCAAGGAGAGGCTGCAGGCACTCGCTGCCGCGCTAGATGCAGAATGTGCGGTTTACGCGCTGGATGTGCGTGATGCGGCCGGGTTGCAACGCGCTGCTGCTGATTTTATGCAGCGTTTTGGCGTCCCCGATATCGTGATTGCCAATGCCGGGGTCAGTCGTGGCACGCTGACCGACGAGGTCGATGATCTGGCCGCCTTTCAGGCGGTGTTCGACACCAACGTGATGGGCCTGGTCCATACTTTCCAGCCGTTCATGGCCGCCATGCGGCAGGCGGCTAGGGGTAGCCTGGTCGGGATTGCCAGCGTGGCCGGTTTGCGGGGCTTGCCCGGGTCGGGTGCCTATAGCGCATCGAAGGCGGCCGCCATCAGTTATCTGGAAAGCCTGCGTGTGGAACTGTCCGCTAGCGGTGTGCATGTCACCACGATTTGCCCCGGTTTCATACGCACGCCGATGACGGCCGCCAACCCATACCGGATGCCGTTTTTGATGGATGCGGATGACGCGGCGGCGAGGATGGCGAGGGTGATCGACCAGCAGCGTCGCTATGTGATCCTGCCCTGGCAAATGGCTGTGGTCGGGCGCGTCCTCAGCTTGCTGCCTGCCGTGGTGTGGGATGGGCTAACGCGCAACATGAAGCGCAAGCCCCGTGCCGTCGATACGGCTTAGGGGTTGAAAAATCCCTTGCTGAGGAGTTCTTCTGCCAGGGCGTTGTAATCTTTCGCCCCCTGGCCATGCGGCGCGTATGAGAAGACATCCTTGCCATGTGCTGGGCTCTCCGCCAGGCTCACCGTTTCGGAAATGCGGGTTTCACACAGATCCTTGCCGTAGTGCTCCCGCAGCTTGTCGAAAATGTCATACGACAGCCGTCTGCGCGAATCGAAACGCGTCATGACGATGCGGCGTTCGATGCGCTTGCCCAGCGGTTTTTCCAGCACCTTGAGCGCGGCATCCAGTCGATTGACGCCTTGCAGTGACAGGTAATCCGCCGATACCGGGATCAGCAGGCGTTGCGATGCAAACACGGCATTGAGCGAAAGCACGCCCAGCATCGGTGAGCAGTCGATGACTACCGGAATCATCTCATCTGGCAGCAACTCTTGCGTCAGGCCGTTTTTCAGCGCACTGGTGATATTGGGATTGCGTCCGTACAAGGAATCGATCTTGAACAGTTCCATATGCGCCGGGATCAGATGCGCGCCGCTGGGCAGTTCATGCATGATCTGCGACAGCGGCTTTTGTTCGCTGTAGAACGCGTAGATCGTCTCGCTACTGGCCAGGTTGCGTACGCCGCTGGCCAGCGTCAGGTGTGCTTGTGGATCAAGGTCGATGCCAAGTGGAAATTTTCCGCGTCGTGCGAGTGCTGCAATCAGGTTGAGCGAGGTGGTGGTTTTGCCGACGCCGCCTTTCTGATTGAACACTGCAACAACTGACATGGCTGCTCCTATTCCACCGTGACCGATTTGGCCAGATTACGCGGCTTGTCCACGTCCGTGCCCTTGAGCAGGGCTGCGTGGTACGCCAGCAATTGTACCGGGATCGAATGCACGATGGGGGAAAGCACGCCGGCGTGGCGGGGCGTACGGATAACGTGCACGCCGTCGCTTTCAGTGAAGTGGCTGTCCAGATCGGCGAATACGAAAAGCTCGCCGCCGCGCGCGCGTACTTCCTGCATGTTGGATTTCACTTTTTCCAGCAGGCTGTCGTTGGGCGCGATCACGACCACCGGCATGTCTTTGTCGACCAGCGCCAGCGGGCCGTGCTTGAGCTCGCCTGCCGGGTAGGCTTCGGCGTGAATGTAGGAAATTTCCTTGAGCTTGAGCGCGCCTTCCAGTGCGATCGGGTAATGTACGCCGCGGCCGAGGAACAGGGCGTTATGCTTGGTGGCGATCATCTTGGCCCACTCGCGTATCTGCGGTTCCAGATTCAGGGCGTGCTGCACGCTGACCGGCAGTTGGCGCAGCACTTCAATATAGGCAAGCTCTGCTTCGCGCGACAGCAGGCCGCGCTGTTTGGCGAGCGTTGCGGTCAGGGTGAACAGTCCCAGCAACTGGGTGGTGAATGCCTTGGTGGAAGCCACGCCGATTTCTGCGCCGGCGCGTGTATGGAACACCAGTCGGGAGGCGCGTGGAATGGCGCTTTCCGGCACGTTGCAAATGGCCAGCGTCAGGTGTTGTCCGAGTGATTTGGCGTGTTTGAGCGCTTCCATCGTATCCAGTGTTTCACCGGACTGCGAAATCGTAATGATCAGTTGCTTGGGGTTGGGCACGGAGTCGCGATAGCGGTACTCGCTGGCGATCTCGACCGAAGTCGGAATGCGGGCGATGCTTTCCAGCCAGTATTTGGCCGTCAGCCCAGCGTAGTAACTGGTGCCTGCGGCGAGAATCAATACGCTGTCGACTTCCTTGAACACCTGTTCGGCGTCATTTCCGAAAAGAGCTGCGCTAAAGGCGCCATCATCGATCAGCGCTTCCATGGTGTCGGTCAGTGCGCGTGGCTGCTCGTGCACTTCCTTCTGCATGAAGTGGGTGTATGGGCCGAGTTCCATCGAGGCTAGGGAAACATCGCTGACATGCACCTTGCGTTCGGCTGGATGGCCTTGGCCATCCAGCAGGGTGATGCCATCCCGACGCACTTCCACGACGTCGCCATCTTCGAGGTAGATCACCCGACGTGTCACGGAAAGAATGGCAGAGACATCGGATGCGGCGAAATTCTCACCGTCGCCCAGCCCAATCAGCAACGGGCAGCCCTGGCGTGCACATACCATCAGGTCTGGTGCTTTGACGGAAATCGCCGCAATCGCGTAAGCCCCGGCCAGTTCTGCCATGGCGCGGCGGGTGGCGGCGAACAGGTTCTGCACCTGCTGGAAGTGATGGTGAATTAGGTGTGCAATGACTTCGGTATCGGTTTGCGATTCAAAGAGATACCCTAGCGATTTCAGGCGTTCGCGTTGTTCTTCGTGATTTTCGATGATGCCGTTGTGCACCACGGCAATTTCCCCGCTGGAAACATGTGGGTGGGCGTTGGACTCGGTGACGCCGCCGTGCGTGGCCCAGCGTGTGTGGCCGATGCCGATGAATCCGGTCAGCCCGGCCGCGTCGGCTTTCTGCTGCAGTCCGGCGACCCGCCCAACGGCGCGCACCCGATGGATATCCTGATTCAACACCGCGATGCCGGCCGAGTCATAGCCGCGATATTCAAGCCGGCTCAGGCCTTCAATCAGGATGGGGACGATATTTCTGGAGGCGACAGCCCCGACGATGCCACACATTATTGTTTCTTTTCTGGCCGTTTCCAGCCTGTAATCGTGATCTGTTTGCCGCGCGACAAGGTCAGCGCGTCTGGCGGCGCATTCTTGGTAATGGTCGACCCGGCGCCGATGGTAGCGCCCGCTTCCACGGTGACCGGCGCGACCAGTTGGGTATCGGAACCAATAAAGGCGTTGTCGCCGATGACGGTGCGATACTTGTTGACCCCGTCATAGTTGCACGTGATCGTGCCTGCGCCAATATTGACGTCCCGGCCTACCGTGCTGTCGCCAACGTAGCTGAGATGGTTGATCTTGCTGTTGATGCCGATCTGACTGTTCTTGATTTCGACAAAATTGCCGATATGGGCCTCGGCAATCAGTTCGGTGCCGGGACGCAGCCGGGCGTAGGGGCCGATGCGGCTGCGTTCGCCGACGCTGGCGCCGTCGATATGCGAGTAGGGCGCGATGCGGGTGCCATGGCCTATGAGGGCATCTCGAATGACGCAATAGGCGCCGATGGTGACGTTGTCGCCGATTTCGACTTTGCCCTCGAAGATGCAGCCGACGTCGATAGTGACGTCGCGACCAGTTCTGAGGCTGCCGCGCACATCCAGCCGTGCTGGGTCGCGCAGGGTCACGCCTGCGTGCAACAATTTCGATGCTTCGGCCTTCTGGTATTGCCGTTCGACGTCAGCCAGATCGTGCTTCGAGTTGATGCCGGCCACTTCCCATTCGTCATGCGTCTGCTCGCTCACGACGCCGACGCCGTCTTCCACCGCCATCGCGATCACATCGGTCAAGTAGTACTCGTTCTGGTTGTTTTCGTTGCGCAGGCGCGACAGCCATTGGGTGAGGCTTGCGGTCGGCATGGCCATGATGCCGCTGTTGACTTCCTTGATCTGGCGCTGCTCTTCGGTGGCGTCTTTCTGTTCCACAATTGCCTGCACCGGGCCTTCATAACTGCGCAAGATACGCCCGTAACCGGTCGGGTCCTGTTTTTCCACGGTCAGCAAAGCCAGATGTTTGCCGGCATGTTTGAGCAGGGATGTACACGTTTGTGCTTTCAGCAACGGGACATCGCCTAGCAGTACCAGCGTGATGCTGTCCGCGTCCAGCAATGGGACGGCCTGTTGTACGGCGTGCCCCGTCCCTAGTTGTTCGGCCTGCTTGACCCATGCAATGTCGGGCCTGGCGATGGTTTCTCGTACTTGCTCACCGCCAAAGCCATAGACAACGACGATTTTGGCCGGATAGAGCTGCTCGGCACAGGCGATGACGTGAGAGAGAATCGGGCGCCCAGCCACTTCGTGCAAGACCTTGGGTAAGCCGGAATGCATGCGCGTCCCCTTGCCGGCGGCAAGGATGACGATGTTGAGTTTTTGGCTGGACATGGCGCGTTAGTATAAAGAGCTTAACCCTATTTTTCGAGAGCCAAATTGCAGGGGCCTATGGCGCATCTTCCGTCTTGAAACTGGATTGCCGGAGTCGTTGCGCCATCTGGCGCAGAAAGGACATGGCGACAGACGGTTCTTCGCGCAACAGTGTCTCAAAATTCTCGGCACTGATGGCCAGTATCTGCGCCTTTTCTGAAGTGACAACGGCGTCTGTCGTGCGTATGGCATTCGCCAGTACAGCCATTTCTCCGAAATATTCACCTGCCGAGAGTTGGCGCATTACTTTGCCTTGGTGGTAAACCGACACTTCGCCTGACATCAGATAGTACATCTCTTGCCCCTGGCTGCCTTCGCGAAAGACATACTCACCTTGTCTGAAGGTCATGCCGAAATGACGCATCAGCTTGTCCACATAGCCCAGATGCGTCTCTGGCGTACTACCGAACAGGCCGCGCAGCAGCAAGACTTCCTTTTTGCGCAGGGTGGCGATCAACTCGGTGCCCAGCAAAAAGACAGCGAAACTGTAGTACAGCCAGCCGATGGAGATGAACATATTCTTCATGCCGCCAAATATGGTGCCATATGACTGGTTCAGCAGCAGGAACAGGCTGAACGCCGGCCGCATCGCGATCCAGAGCGTGGCTGTGACGAATGACCCGATCAGGATGTGGCGTAGCGAAACACGCACCGGAAAAAATGCGCGGTAGAACATTGCGATCAGCAAGGTGCTGAGCAACAGCGAGGTGAGGGCGTTGACGGCGCCGGGGAACGGCGCAATGGGCTCCAGAAACCGCAAGACTTTTTCCAGCATGACACCGCTGAAGGTGAACAGGAAAAACAGCAGCAGCATGCCGAGCACCGCCATGGCATCCCTGAGCGTGCCGCGCAGGAATGAGGGCGTTTCCGTGGCTGACGAGATCGCGTAGAAGGCGCTGCGCAAGGCGCCTGCCAGCGGTGTCACCGCCCAGAATAGTGCGAACATGCCGAACACGCCCCACACCGCCTCGTGCTTTGAGATGTTGTAGACCTCGATCATGATGCGATGGCTGAATTTTGGTACCAGATTGCTGGTGAGAATCGCCAGTTTGACGATGGCGTAGTTGGAGGAAACCACCAGATGGCTGAGCAGGAAAAACATCAGCAATGCCATCGGAATCAGCGCGAACATGGCGTAGAAAGAGAGTGAGGCGGAGAGTGTCAGTCCGTTATGCAGGCGGAATGCACCGAGCGTCTCCCTGAGTACAAACAAGGGCGTGCTGTAGTGGTGGCGTGCCAGCGCCGCGCGCGGCCGTGTGATCGCCGGATGCTGGTGTATGCGCTGCAGTCTCTGGAAGCGCGTGGTCATTCCAGCAAGCCGAGTTTTTGCGCCAGCCAGCGCGTGGTGGTGGCTTGCAGCAAAATGGTCGCCAGGATGGCGATAAATGTGATCGAGGCAATCATGGGCGCGCCGGGCGCTTTCATGCCCAGCAGCAGGCCTGCCAGCGCGCCGGGGATGACGCCGGTTTCACGCGTCCAACACATGAAAAGCAGTTCGTTCCGCTGCCATTTTGCACGCCGATCCGGCAGGGCGCAGGCCAGCACGGTCAAGGGGCGCGCGATCAGCATGAATACTGCGATGACCACGATGCCGCCAGTCAGGTAGCGATCGATTAACGCAAAGTCGACCTGCGAACCCAGTAGTATGAAAATGAACATGCGCATAATCAGTGATGTGGTCAGGATATAGTCGTCCAACTTGGCGGTTTCGTCCTGCGACATGGAAAAACCGAAGCGTTCCTTGTTCCCCAGCACGATGCCGAATACGAATACTGCCATGAACCCGCTGGCCTGCAGGCCATCCGCACTGAGATAAGCCCCCAGTACCGCCATTAATGTGACCACCGGGGCATATTCAGCCAGGAAGTTATATTTCTCGTGTGCGATCAGCAGCGCGGCCAGGTAGCCCAGTATGCTGCCGGCCGCGATCCCGATTAGCGATTGATGCGCCAGATCTTTCAAGGCGTGCGAAATGGAAAATTCTCCCTGGCCCATGGCGACGGCGAGCACGGTAAACGTGAGGATGGCGCCCATCGCATCGTTGAATGCGGACTCGCTCAATACCGTTTGCGCTACGCGCTCACGAATCCTGATCTGCTTGAACACAGGCACCAGCGTTGCAGGGTCGGTTGAAGCAATGACAGCCCCCAGCAATAGCGCCACGATGAACGGAACGCCAAGGAAGTAGGTGGCGGCAAGTGCCGTGATGCTGGCGGTTATCAACACACCAAGCGTTGCCATGGCCGTGATCGTGATCCAGACATCTTTTAGCACGTTCAGTCGTAGCGTCGCGCCGCCATCGAACAAAATGTAGCAGGAGCCGAAGATCAGTATCAGTTGGTTGATCGCAGAGTCCGGTGCAATGTTGACTAGGCCCGCACATTGCGGCCCCAGCAGGATGCCGATGAGGAGAAACGCCGCAACATCGGGGATGCGTAGTTTCTGCGCAGCGAATCCAGAGAGCGTGCCGGCGGCCAGAATGATGCCGAAGCTTGCGAGCAGATGTTTGGCGTGATCGATGGAAAGCGAGGATTCCATAGCTGTCCTCAACCGTATTTCTTGAAGGCTTCTGTTGCGGCGACCAGCGCAGAGGCGGTTCCTGGCTCCATCGCCGAGTGCCCGGCATCTGGAACGATCACATATTCCGCTTCAGGCCATGCCTGGTGCAGTTCGTGCGCGGAGATTGGCGGGCAGACCATGTCGTAGCGCCCCTGGATGATGATGGCCGGGATGTGGCGAAAACGTTCGATCTGCGCAAGCAGAGGCAGCGTATCGAGAAACCCCCGGTTGATCAGATAGTGGAGCTGAACCCGCGCGCGGGCAAGGGTAATGGCATCATCCGGTGGTGGGCCGGGCGGCTCGGGCCATAGCCGCATGATGGCGCTTTCGAAGGCATTCCAGTTGCGCGCAGCTTCAATGTCGCCGGCAAAAACGCGCCGATGATAGGCGCTCATGATGCCTTGCCTGTCCGCTTGAGGGAGTGGGGCGACAAGTTGTGCCCATGGCTCAGGGAAGAAATTGCGAACGGTGTACAGAAACCAGTTCAACTCACTGTCGCGACATAGGAAGATGCCGCGCAGGATCATGCAGGAGATGTTTTGCGGGTAAGTTGCCGCATAAGCCAGTGCCAGTGTGCTTCCCCACGACCCGCCGAATACCTGCCACTGCTCTATTCCCAGGTGGGAGCGGAGCCGCTCTATATCATCCACCAGATCCTGCGTGGTATTGCACTCGATCCCGCCCTGCGGGAGGCTGCGGCCGCAGCCGCGCTGGTCGAGCAGAATAATGCGGTAGAAGCTTGGGTCGAAAAAACGGCGCTGTGACGCATTGCATCCGCTGCCGGGGCCGCCATGGAGAAACACGACGGGTGCCCCTTCGGGATTGCCGCAAGCCTCATAGTAAAGGCGATGATTGCCAGGAACATCCAGCCACTCCTGTGAGTAAGGCTCAAGTTCTGGAAAGAGAATCTCGGAGGCGTTGGTCATAATGTGGCGAAGTGTTCGGTCAGGCTTGCAAATTTGAGTAACTCAAATCTATGATAGCACCACCGCATGGCGGATCGGTCCGAGCCCCAATTAATTTGCGGAACTAGTATTGCAAATCAATTTGGACTGATCTACCATGCAGACAGCACACATTTTAGGTGTTGCGAAAAGTGGGCTTTCAGAGATGGGTACGCATGACCCGGTATAAGGGGAGGCGTTTCATTATTTGAAAGCTTCGCTTTATTAAACCCTTAGTTGTAATCACTATGGAGATTGAACATGGAGATGAGCAAAATCAAGATCGCTCTGGGTCTGGCTGCTGGTATTACCGTTGCAATGCCAATGGTAGCAATGGCTGCTGCTGACCAAGAAAAAGCGATTGCTAACGAAAACAACTGGGCGCATCCGCGTCACGATTACACCAACCAAGGTTATTCGAAGCTGACCCAAATCAACAAGGGCAACGTCAAGAACCTGCACGCAGCATGGACATTCGCTACCGGTGTAAACCGTGGTCACGAAGGTTCCCCGCTGGTGATCGATGGTGTTATGTACGTTCACACTGCGTTCCCAAACAACGTTTACGCTCTGGATCTGAACGACAACCAAAAGATCAAGTGGTCCTACTTCCCTAAGCAAGACCCATCCGTTCAAGCAGTTCTGTGCTGCGACAACGTATCCCGCGGTCTGGGCTTCGGCGACGGCAAGATTTTCCTGCAACAAAATGACGGCACCCTGGTTGCTCTGAACGCAGCTGACGGTAAGGTTGTTTGGTCTGTTAAGAACACCGACCCAAAGGTTGGCGCAACTAACACCAACGCTGCTCAAGTTGTTAAGGACAAGGTTCTGACAGGTTGCTCCGGTGCTGAATTTGGTGTTCGCTGCTTCCTGGCTGCTTACAACATCAAGGACGGTTCCCTGGCTTGGAAGGCATACTCCACAGGTCCAGACAGCGAAGTTCTGATCGGCGCTGACTTCAACAAGGCAAACCCACAGTACTCCGCTCTGTCCGTCTATGAAGACGTGGCTGGTGGTAACAAGCAAGGCGGTTCCTTCAAGAAGCTGCCAAATGACCAGCTGAAGATTGGCGAAAAGGATCTGGGCGTTAAGACCTGGCTCAAGCCACAAGCTGTTAAGGATGGCTGGCAACACGGTGGTGGCTCCGTTTGGGGCTGGTGGCCGTACGATCCTAAGTCCAACCTGGTATTCTACGGCACTGGTAACCCATCCGTTTGGAATCCGGACGTTCGTCCTGGCGACAACAAGTGGTCTATGACTACATTTGCTCGCGATCTGGACACCGGCGTAGCTAAGTGGGCCATGCAAATGACTCCTCACGATGAGTGGGACTATGACGGCATCAACGAAGAAATCATTATCGACAAGGGTGGCAAGTCCATTATTTGGCACCATGACCGTAACGGTTTCCTCTACTCTTGGGACCGTAACACCGGTACTCTGGTAGCTGCTCAAAAGGCACATCCTTTCGTGAACTGGGCGAAGGACGTTGACCTGAAGACTGGCGTGCCTGACAAGTTGGCAACTGCTTCTACTCACCAAGACTACAATGCTAAGGGCGTTTGCCCAGCAGCTCTGGGTACCAAGGATCAGCAACCAGCTGCCTACTCCCCAAAGACTGGCCTGGTCTATACTCCGCTGAACCACGTTTGTATGACATACGAACCGGTTGAGTCCAAGTATGTTGCTGGTCAACCATGGGTTGGTGCTACTCTGACCATGTTCCCTGGTCCTGACGGTGTAATGGGCGGCTTCGGCGCTTATGATCCTCTGACCAACAAGAACGTTTGGTACAACAAGGAGAAGTTCTCCGCTTGGGGTGGTGCTCTGGCAACTGCTTCCGACCTCGTGTTCTACGGCACTCTGGACCGTTGGTTCAAGGCTGTTGACGCTAACTCCGGTAAGGAACTGTACAAGTTCCAAGTTGGTTCCGGCGTGATCGGTAATGCATTCACCTACGGCCACAAGGGTAAGCAATACGTTGGCGTGCTGTCCGGTATCGGCGGCTGGGCTGGCGTTGCGATGAACCTGGGTCTGGAAAACCCAACCGATGCACTGGGTGCAGCCGGTGGTTATGCAGAACTGGTTAAGTACAACGCTGCTCCTGGCGGCGGTGCACTGACTGTGTTCAGCCTGTAATTTAAAGTCGAAAGACGATTAAAGTTACAGAACTGACCAAAAGTTAGTTTGTCCTATAAGCACCCCGCTTCGGCGGGGTGCTTTTTATCTGTAGACCTGCAAACTAACTGCTGATGAGGTGATTTAATGTTGAACAATGTCAGAAAACTAACAGCGATCGCATTTTTTTGCGCGCTGGCGGCAAATGTGTATGCCGCAGATCAAGAGATTATCTTTAACCCGGATACAGGTCGCGGTGGTGAACCCGTTCGGGAAGAAAATCCAGACGAATTCCGCGTGTGCTCTGACCGAGATAATTTGCCATATTCAAATGACAAGTTCGAAGGTTTTGAGAATAAAATTGCTGAACTGATCGCAAGCGATCTCGGCAAGAAAGTGACATACCAGTTCTGGTATGACCGTATTGGTTTTATTCGTAATACACTCAACGCAAAACGTTGTGATGTGATTATTGGTACTGTGGCAGGCAATGACATGGTGCGCACATCCAAGCCTTACTATCGTTCCGGATATGTGTTCGTCTACCGCAAAGATAGTGGCTACAACATTACGGACTGGGATTCTCCGGACCTGCATAAGGGCAAGATTGGCGTCGTTGGCCAAACGCCACCAAGCCGCCCTATGCACGACAAGGGGTTGATGGATAATGCGCGTCCCTATCGTATTATGCGTGACCTGAATTTACCCCCAAGCTTTATCATTGACGATCTTGTGAAGGGCGATATTGATATTGCGATTCTGTGGGGCCCGATTGCCGGATATTATGCGAAGAAGGCATCCATCCCGCTTGTTGTGGTCCCTGCACCAGAGTATGAAGCCGAAAATGTGCACGGTAAGGAATACTGGAATATCTCGGTTGGTGTGCGGAAGAAAGACAAGGAACGCATGGCTATGATCGATGAAGTACTCCAGCGTCGGTCAAAAGATATTGAAAAGATTCTGGACGATTATGGCATCCCCCATGTGCCTGTTGTTGAGGGTGATAGCGTTGAGAAAAAACCTTCGAAGGAAAAGAAGGGCGATGCAATTCCTAAATTTGAGTAATAGCTGGATGCTCTAGCTTGGTTGATAGTCAACCAGGCGCGCGGATGGCCGTTATTGAGTGTACGATTTGATTCATTGCGGCAAGCGTGAATTCAAGACTTGGTTAATATAAAACGAGGAGATGATATGTTTGGCATTAAGTTCGGGAAAACGACTTTGATTGTTTCCATGCTTGCAGTGATTGGATCGATTCCACTTCAGGCAGTTGCTGCGTGCGATCTTGTATCGACAAAGGCAGGAAACGCACCACTGAACATCAAGATTGTTGATGACGATACCCCAGAAGCGAAGGAATTCCTTGAAACGTGTATTAATCCATACACCAAGCGATTTGCCTCCAACCCTGAGGCTGCAAAGGCCGGTAAGAAGAAATTCGGTTACTGGTCATGCACGCAGTGTCATGGTGGTAACGCAGGCGGTCAAACAGGCCCCAGCATTACAGATGACACATGGCAGTACGCTAAGCACGTGACAGACAAGGGTATGTTTGAAACCATCGCAGGTGGTAGCGATGCAGGGATGCCAACTTGGCACAATCAGGTTGCTGGCAATCCAGAACTGCTGAAAACGGACGAAATCCTGCAAATCATGGGCTGGCTGAGATCCAACTTCAAGGGCTCCGGTCCTAAGCCATGGCTCGATGAAAAGCCTGTAGGTAAGTAAGTAGTAGCTGTCCCGTCCTAAAATGAGTTGACAGAAATTAACTGATTTTAGGTTACCAAAAACGCCCGGTGTACTTCATCGGGCGTTTTGTACTTTAAGCTCAGATGAGGTCTCTTTTCGTTGTAGATACGAAT
>Ga0265327_10000302_pt1 | contig 95654 bp, 102 predicted proteins | sample 41621metaG_FD_202089 | JGI IMG/M metagenome (GOLD analysis project Ga0265327, IMG submission 202089) | Rhizosphere microbial communities from Carex aquatilis grown in University of Washington, Seatle, WA, United States - 4-16-21 metaG | ecosystem: Host-associated > Plants > Roots > Rhizosphere...
CGGCATCTCAAAAAGCGCCACAATCTGGGCAACAGACCAACGTTTTTCGGTCTCAACAGCAGCCAGATTTTTCTTGATGGATTTTGCATCTACCATGCTTACAACTGCCATATCACTCATTTTCGTCCTCCAATGTCATTTCCTGCCAAGGTTCATTTTTTGCACGCAAGATATCGCGCACAGCCAAGGGAACCACGATTAAAATACTTACAAACCATATAATCCCAATCAAATGCCACCCGCCTCCAACGACTTTTGACATTTGTGGGCTAAAGTTAAGCACTGCGACCAAGCTACCGACAAGACCATAAAAACGGTAACCGGAATAAACCAGATACTCACGTACTCGCATGTTGGGATGATGTGCTACCGCCGCATAGACGAATATGGACGCCGCAATCCAGATCGGGATTAGCGGCGGGATCAAAACTGCAATAGCGGAAAAAAAACTGAAACTCTGAGCGGCTCGCATTTGCTGTTTAACGCTGATTGTTTTGGTTTTCATATGAGATATTGATGATTAATTTAGCGAAATTATACACTGTCAACCAAAAAGGTCATCATTGATAAACAAATGGTTAAAATTTAATCAGCTGTTGTTTTCACCTCATTGTATTCTCTGCGAAGCAGTCAATGGTGGCGATATTGGCATTTGTTCAGATTGCCATGAAGACCTGCCCTGGCATACAGAAGACCAATGCCCTCAATGCGGCCTGCTTGCCTTGAACAATGAACGTTGTGGCCAATGCATTGGCATGCCTCCAGATTTTGACGCCATGCATGCAGTCTTTCGTTATGAATTACCGATAGACAGCATGCTACAACGTTACAAATATAGCGAAATGCTGAGCATGGCTGATACTTTTGCAGCCTTGATGATCTCAGCTTTTAGGCCTAATGATCCAATAGATTTACTGATTCCGATGCCATTGCACCCGCAGCGCTTAAAAGAACGTGGGTTTAATCAATCACTGGAAATCGCCCGCATACTATCCAGAGAATTGAGCATTCCCCTCAACATTGAGGCATGCCAGAGAATCAAACTATCACCACCTCAAGCCAGCCTGCCTTATAAGGAAAGAATCAAGAACATGAAAGGTGCGTTTCAATGCGATGCCAACTTAAGTGGCAAGACTGTCGTATTGCTGGATGATGTCATCACAACTGGCGCTAGCCTGCATGCTTTGGCTAAAGCGGTTAAATCCGCCGGGGCGACTCATGTAGAATGCTGGACTATCGCCAGAACCCTAGCCAAATAAGATGCTTCATATTGTATTGTTCGAGCCGGAAATCCCCCCCAACACCGGCAATATCATCCGCCTGTGTGCCAATACCGGTGCGCAACTACATTTGGTGAAACCGCTCGGGTTTAAGCTTGAAGACTCCCAACTTAAGCGTGCCGGGCTTGATTATCATGAATATGCAAGCTTACAAGTACATGAGGACTGGACCGCCTGCAAAGCGACTTTAGCGGGTAAACGCATGTTCGCCATCACCACCAAAGGCAGCAGGCGTTACAGCGAGATTGGGTTCAAAGCAGATGATGTGTTTGTATTTGGGCCTGAGACACGTGGCTTGCCTGAAGAAATACGTGCAGAATTTGAGCCTGAGTATCGCGTCAGATTGCCCATGCTGGCGCATAGCCGCAGCCTAAATCTATCTAACTCAGCTGCGGTGTTGCTTTATGAGGCTTGGCGACAAATTGGTTTTGAAGGTGGAGTTTGAAATAAATACTTAAATGAATTCTGATTTCTGCTCCCGGCTGAGCAGACTTTCAACCGCTGCACGGGCAGAACGTCCGTGTGATAAGACCTGATCCACTTCCTGCGTAATCGGCATATCAACACCCAGTTGCTTGGCGCGCCGCACTACTTCACGAGCGGTATGCACACCTTCAGCAACGTGCCCCAAAGTTAACAGAATTTCATTCAATGTTTGGCCACTGGCAAGACGCAAACCAACTTCGCGATTGCGTGAATACGACCCTGTACAGGTCAATATCAAGTCACCCGCGCCTGTCAGGCCCATGAATGTCTCACGCTGTCCGCCAAGTGCCAGACCGAAACGTGTGATCTCGGCAAGACCACGCGTAATCATCGCGGCACGTGCATTATTACCGAACTGCATACCGTCAGAAATACCAGCTGCAATCGCCATGACGTTCTTCAGCGCGCCACCAACAGTGACACCAACCACATCGGTACTAGTGTAAACGCGGAAGCTACCACCATGCAGAATCGCGCCAGCCTCACGAGAGAAATCTTCATTATTGGTTGCCAGTGTCACTGCAGTAGGTAAACCGCGCACCAGTTCAGCAGCAAAGCTGGGGCCAGACAACACCCCCCATTTCTGCTCATTACCGAGTTCTTCCAATGCGACTTCATGCGGCAATTTGGCAGTAGCAGCTTCCAGTCCTTTTGATGCCCAAATCACTGGCGCAGTGACGCCTAGCTTTTTGATTTCTCGAATGACCGTACGAAAGCCATTGGTGGGCACCACGGAAAGGATTAAATCGGTATCTTTCAGCGCTGTGGCAAGGTCTGACTCTACCTGCAGGTTGTCGCCAAACGAAAAATCGCCGAGGTATTTGAGATTGGCACGTGTGATTTGCATGTCCGCGACATGTGCCTGATTACGTGACCATAATACTACTTGATGCTGTTTGCTGGCCTGCAGTGCAAGTGCTGTGCCCCATGCGCCTGCACCAAGAACTGTGATTTTCATGATTTTCTAATATCCCCAAACCGAGGAAGTAAGCACATATCCGCTCAAGCCATCTTTATGTTTGACCTTGACCCAACCATTGCTGGCTGGCTCAAGCATATCGACCACTACGTCTTTTTCGAGTTTGCAGACGAGCGCGGAAGCCGAATCAGCAGATTGTCTGACTTCCGCTTGTGACGCCGTTACGATCAACGTGCGTTGTGGAGAAAGCTGTTTAGCATCCGCCCAACTGAGGCCGCCCTGATTGTCGCGAACTTTCACCCAGTCGCCCAGATTAACGATCACCTCAACCGGATAACCCTGCCCTAGCAGAAATAACTTTTTACCTTGCGCAGACGGTGCGTCAAACAAAATAGCCTTGGGAACCGAAACTGAGCGGTACTCTATCGCTGCCGCCACTGTAGGCAGCAAGGATAGAATCAAGGCAATAAAGACAAACCGTTTAATTTACGGAAGCTCCAGCAGCCTCAGCTTCGTTTTGCTTTTGTTGAGCAAACAGCGCTTCAAAGTTGATTGGGTTCAATAACACGGGTGGGAAACCAGCACGGGTGACGATGTCTGATACTGCTTCACGCGCATAAGGGAACAGGATATTCGGGCAAGTGATGCCAAGAATCACTTCAAGGTTTTCTTGCGGGATGTGGCGAACCTGGAAGATGCCAGCTTGCGCAACTTCTACCAGAAATGTGGTCTTGTCACCGACTTTCGCAGTCACTGTCACAGTGGTTACCACTTCAAATACGCCATCATCCAGCACATTAGCGCTATTGCTCAGCTCAATACCAACTTGTGGTGGCTCATTCTGAATGAATACCTGTGGTGAATTTGGTGACTCAAGTGACATGTCCTTGACGTAAATCTTTTCGATACCAAATACTGGTTGTTGATTTTCCTGTTGTGCTGCTTGTTCTTCTGCCATGATTTTCCCTAAATGGTTTTGTGCTCATGCACAAAACTCTGTTTATCAATATATAAAATAGAAACTACTTCAATCCAGCATTCTAACTGCTTATGGCTTGTTTTTGAATCTTAATCTGGGCAACTATGCTGCAAGTAGCGGCTCTAGCCCGCCCGCCAGATCCAGCGCACGCAAATCATCAAAACCACCGATATGCTGATCATCAATATAGATTTGCGGCACAGTACGGCGACCTGTTTTCTCCATCATTGTGATTCGTAGTTCAGGCTCAAGATCAACACGAATTTTATTGATTTCCTTAACACCCTTGCTAAGCAACAGGCGCTCTGCATTCATGCAAAATGGGCAGCTTGCCGTGGTATACATCACGATATTAGCCATGATTATTCCTTCACCACTGGCAGTTTTGCCTGCACCCAGGCATTGATACCACCGTCCAGATTGCTCACCTTGTTAAACCCGGCTTTCACCAAGATATTACATGCCTTGCTTGATCGCACCCCACCTTGGCAATTCACCAGAATTGGTTTATCCACGAATTTAGCTAATTCCTTGTGGCGATCCGGCAACTCTTTCAACGGAATATTTTTAGCATCCGCTATATGTCCGCTCGCGAATTCCGTAGCTTCACGCACATCAATCACAATCGCATTAGATCGATTAATCAACAGCACAGCCTCAGTTGCAGACAAGCCAGCAACTGCACCCATATTGCGTTTGAAAGAGGGTAATAGCAACATAAAGGCAGAACCTATCGCCAAACCAATCCACATCACATTATCAGCAAAAAACTTCACAAATCACCTTTCAAAATTGAAACTCAAAAACCTCACGCCAATCTAGATTGAATTTATCTCAAACTAATTCAATTACCGCAACTCCCAAGCAATATAGGCAAGATTTATTAAGCGAAAATCACTAAAATATGCATTATATCTCTTAGGAATATCCAGCCATGAATGTTAAGCCAGTTATATTGCTCATCCTCGATGGATTCGGCTATCGCGAAGATGCAACCGACAATGCCATCGCACAAGCCAAGAAACCCAACTGGGATGGGTTATGGCAAAAATACCCTCATACATTAATCAACGCCTCAGAGAACTTCGTCGGCCTTCCAGATGGCCAGATGGGTAATTCTGAAGTCGGCCATTTGAATATTGGGGCCGGACGTGTGGTTTATCAAGACTTTGAGCGGATCAATCAATCCATCAAGACTGGTGAATTTTTCAAACTGCCAGAATTACTGGAAGCGACCAGCAAAGTCAAAGCCAGCGGCAAGGCACTGCATATATTCGGCTTGCTATCGGATGGCGGCGTACATAGCCATCAGGACCACATATACGCCATGCTGGAAATGGCAGTAAAACAAGGCCTGAACAATGTCTATATCCATGCGTTTCTGGATGGCCGCGATACGCCACCTGTCAGCGCTGCGGCTTATATACAGAAACTGGAAGACAAGATTACAGAAATAGGTGGCGGTAAGATTATTTCCATCTGTGGCCGCTTCTACGCCATGGATAGAGACAAACGTTGGCCTCGTGTTGAAGCTGCTTATGACCTGATCACCGAAGGCATCAGCGAATTCAAAGCCACCAGTGCAATGGCTGGACTTGAAGCCGCGTATGCCCGCGGCGAGAACGACGAGTTCGTCAAACCTACTGCCATAGTCAAGGCAGGCGAAGCTCCATTGCATGTAGAAGATGGTGATGTCATTGTCTACATGAACTTCCGTTCAGACCGTGCACGCCAACTCACGCATGCCCTGCTTGCCGAGCATTTTGAAGGCTTTCACCGTCGCCATGTACGCAAACTGGCTGGCTATTACACACTGACTATGCACGACAAAAACGAGCAAGGCGTCACCACCATCTTCGGTCCAACCGACATCAGCAATACCTTTGGCGAATATATTTCCAAGCTGGGCTTAACCCAACTGCGGATCGCAGAGACCGAAAAATACCCACATGTCACGTTCTTCTTCAACGGCGGAGAAGAAAAGGTATTTAAAGGTGAGGACCGAATTCTGGTGCCATCTCCCCAAGTAAATACTTACGATTTACAACCTGAGATGAGTGCGCCAGAGGTCACTGACAGACTGGTGGAAGCGATTCTGAGCAAAAAATACAATGCCATCATCTGCAACTACGCCAATTGCGACATGGTTGGCCACACCGGCATCATGTCAGCAGCGATTAAAGCCGTTGAAACACTGGATACCTGCATCGGCCGCGTTGTGGCTGCCATGCAGTCTATTGGCGGCGAAGTCATCATCACCGCTGACCACGGCAATGCTGAGCAAATGGTGGATAACGAGAACCACCAACCACATACCCAGCACACCACCAATCTGGTACCTTTTCTTTATATTGGGCGCCCAGCGAAGATGGCTGTTACTGGGGCGCTATCAGATATTTCACCAACCCTGCTTAAGATGATGGGTGTCGCCCAGCCTGCCGAAATGACTGGTCACGCACTTGTTGAGTTCTGAGCTAACGACAATTTAATGAGGCTATTCTGCATAGTGATCTGCCTGGCGCTGGTAGCGACTTGTCTCCCAGCCCGTGCCGCCGATAAAGCTGCAAAATCCAAGGAAGCACTGAGTGAGCTACACGAACGTATTGAGTCGCTCAAAAAGCAGCTCACTAGCTCACAGGAAGCGCATGCAGACGCGGCAGATTCACTCAAGCAAAGCGAAATCGCCATCAGTGACGCCAATCGCAAGTTGTTTGAACTGAACAATCAGCAAAAAGACAAGCAAGCCGAACTCGACAAACTACAACAACAAAAATCCAGTCTGGAAGGCAATTTGCAGGACCAGCAAAAGCTACTGGCAGCGCAGGTCTACCAGCAATACCTGCATGGCCAACAAAGCTATGTGCAAGTCATCTTGCAGCAGCAGTCCCCCAGTGCAATTGCGCGAGAGCTTCAGTATTTCTCGTACATCTCCAAAGCGCGTGCCAGGCTGATTAAATCAGTGCAAACCAATATCAGGCAAGTTGCCGCGCTCAATGACGAAACATCAAAAGCGCTCGATGAAGTTACCAACCTCAAGAATGAACAGGAACAAGAGCGCCGCGAGTTGCAATCACAAAAGGCTGAGCGCGCTAAAGTGCTGAAAAAACTAGCCGTGCAGATAGACGCCCAGCGTGGTGAAATCAACAAACTCAAGCGTGACGAAAAGAGCCTGTCTGACCTTGTAGAACGACTCTCCCGAGTCGTTGTAAGCAAACCTAAAAAACGTAAAAACGAAAACCCTGCTAACGATGAAAACACTGTCAGCAAGCCAGCAGAGCCACTGGCCAGAAACGAGACCCTACCCAGCAACGCCTTTGAAGGCGGCAGTTTTGAAGCCCTGCGCGGCAAACTCAACCTGCCAGTGCGCGGCGAAGTCACCAACCGTTTTGGCGCCAGCCGCGAAGATAGTGGTGTGTCATGGAAAGGCCTCTTCATAAAGTCTGCCGAAGGCAATGAGGTCAAATCCGTCGCTGCTGGTCGCGTAGTGTTCGCCGATTGGATGCGTGGATTCGGCAACCTGCTCATCATCGACCATGGCGATGGATACATGAGCCTCTATGGCAACAATCAGGCCCTACTACGCAAAGTGGGCGACACTGTCAAAGGTGGCGATACTGTTGCCGCCGTAGGCAACAGTGGAGGCAACCAGACTTCGGGGCTTTACTATGAGCTAAGAAAACTGAGCAAACCCTTTGATCCAATGAGTTGGAGCGTGATCAGATAATTTTTGAGAGTCTGCTAACGGCCAATAGCAGACATTAGCGCATCAATCATCTTCTTTAAGTTTTTCTGCTTCAAGCAAAGCTTTAAGATTCTGCCGCCCCTCTTCGGAGGCACTAATCAATGCGGCTTTGTCGTGTCTGATCTTGCGAGTGATATCAAGCTGCTTGATATCGTGCGCCTCGAAGTGTTTGATGATTTTTGCTGCGTTGCTTGAGGTTTCACCTAACGCTATGAGTGATTGTTTTGCAGCTTCCAGCGAGGAGTAAAAGGTTTCTCTGATTGGCTGCAAACCTAGATCGCGAAAATCGAAAGCATCGACTCTACTGCGAGCCCTTGCCACTATCTGAACTTGAGGCCATCTTTCTTTCACGACTTTTGCAATGTTGAGGGCGGAAACCGGGTCATCTACCGCGATCACCAAGAGCTGCGCCTCTGCGATTCCTGCTTCCTTGAGTATATCCAGACGTGACGAATCACCGTAATAACACCGCCAGCCAAAACCACGCACTAGCTCTACCTGGTTGGGGTCTTTATCAATCAATGTCGCGGCAATTCCTTTGGCCATTAAGACACGAGCAACGATCTGCCCGAAACGGCCAAAACCAGCAATAATAACGGCATTGGATTCGTTGATTTTGTCTTTTGGCTTTTCTCGAAACTGCATTTTAAGTAGACGTTCATAAGCCAGAAACAATAGCGGCGTAGTTAGCATGGAAACAGCCACGATGGCATTTAGGATATTGTAGATATCTAGCGCAAGTGTGCCTTGCGATAGCGCCAGACCAAAAATTACGAAGGCGAATTCGCCTATCTGCGAGAGTGCAACCGCAAATAGCAGGGCGTCCCGAAATGCCAACTTAAAACAACGACCCAAGCCAGCGAGAATACCGATTTTTACCAATACCAATAGCAACGCCAGCCCAATGATCATGCCAGGCGAGCTTGCTACCAATGAAACATCGACCGACATGCCAACTGCGATAAAGAACAGGCCAAGAAGCAGACCTTTGACAGGCTCAATATCAAGCCGAAGCTCATAACGGTATTCAGAATCCGCGAGCAACATGCCTGCGAGAAAAGTCCCTAGCGCCATAGATAGACCCACTGCATGGACCGCAATAGATACACCGATCACCAACAGCAGAGAGAATGCGACGAATATTTCGCGCATCTCTGTTTGGGCAACGACACGCATGACGGGACGCAGCAAAGTACGGCTAGCAACAATAATGACAAGAATCACCGCTAGCGCTTTAGCCAGCGCCCATATATCGAAGCCTTTGTGAACAGCGCTGGGGGAGATGAAGGCTAACAGGAGGAATATTGGGATGACAGATAGATCCTGAAACAGCAGCACGGCGAATGATGCCTGCCCACCAGGAGTAGCAAGCTGCTTGCGCTCCTCCAATGAAGCAAGGCCAATCGCCGTTGATGACATCGCAATACCCGCACCAACAACTATAGAGACTGACCAATCGAAGCCAATCAGATGAGCAACCACACTGACAAAAGCTATCGTGCCGAAAACCTGCAAGCCACCAAGCCCGAACAATATTTTTCGGTACCCCCAGGCTTTCTCTGGCTCAAGTTCCAGACCAACCAGAAACAGCAACAGCACCACGCCAAACTCGGCAAAATGGAGTACTTGCTCAGGGTCTGCAATCAGTTTGAGCGCATAGGGGCCTATCAGCACGCCGGCCAATAGATAGCCGAGCACCGCGCCCAAGCCCAATCGCTTGAACAAGGGCACAGCGATGACCGCTGAAGCGAGGTAAATAGCAGCTTGAACCAGATAAGCAGATGAATCCATGATAGCCAGAAAATATGAATATTATTAACTGGCTAGAGTCTAGCACGGCCTACTTGTTGTCATGAAAATCTAGTGCTTTAGCCTGCAAGGTACGGAGTGGCTATTGTTTATGAAGCGAGCATGCAAATTAGCTCTTAGCGAGAAATGTGATGACTAATCAAAATTATCATGGGAAACATCACGATGCTGCGATACCGAATCAAGCAGGGCTTCTGATAATGCCTTGCAATAGCAAGGCACTGAGTTGATCTATAGGCATAGGCCTACTGAATAGGTAGCCCTGAAAGGAATTGCAGCCATGATCAAGCAGGATTTGCATCTGCTCCTCGGTTTCAACTCCTTCGGCAATCGCGTTCAGATTCAAAGTTTCCGACATCGCAATGATTGTATGAACAATTGCCTCATCACTTTTATCAAAAACGATATCCCTGACAAAAGACCGATCGATCTTTAACTGATTAATAGGTAACTGCTTGAGATACTGTAACGACGAATATCCAGTGCCAAAGTCATCTAATGAGAAGCGCACCCCAATTGCTTTCAAAGCATTCATTGTGGAAATGATGTCCTCAATATTATTCAACAGCATGCTTTCAGTCAGTTCCAGCTTTAAACGATTTGGCGCAATGTCAAATCGATCTACTGCATCTCTAATCAGATCAACAAATTCAGGTTGATGAAACTGCTTGGCACTAACATTGATCGACAAAACAAGGTCGCACGTTAAAGGATCTTTTTTCCATGTTTGCAGTTGAGCACACGCCGTTTCCAAGACCCATTGGCCGATAGGTAGAATCAATCCATTTTCTTCCGCATGTTGAATGAACTCAGCTGGCGGGATAACGCCAAGCTTCGGGTGATTCCACCGAATCAGGGCCTCTGCCCCTACTGGGTTGTTAGAGCGGTCTACCTGAATTTGATAATAGAGGATGAATTCTCTTTTCTGAATCGCTTCTCTCAACTCACGTTCGAGCGTCAGTCGTTTATTAATGCAGTTTTGCATCTCAGGGTCAAAGAAGCGTATGGTGTTGCGCCCAGAGCTTTTAGCCTGATACATCGCAATATCGGACTGCTTCAGCAGTTCATTGGGAGCCTGCTTATTCCCCTTGAATAAGACAGCGCCGATGCTTGAACTGACATGATAGTCATGCTTATCAAACTCATACGCTTGGTTAAGTGACGCAAGAATTTTTTTACCCACAATTTCTGCCTGGGTTGCAGCTTCCAGTATGTTTTGGCTCAACTCCTCCAGAAGCACGACGTATTCATCGCCACCAATTCGCGCAACTGTGTCACCTTCCCTCACGCAAGCCGTCAAGCGCTCGGCTGTGAGCTGCAACAGGATATCTCCTGCTTGATGCCCCATGGAATCATTGATCATCTTAAACTGGTCAAGGTCAATAAAGAGCAATGCGCCAGCGTTACAATTCCGCTCACTGGATACCAGTGCCTGCTGCAACCGGTCTAACAATAAGCGACGATTCGGCAATTGGGTTAATGCATCATAAAAAGCCAAATGCTTGATTGCGCTCTCTGCGGCTTTTTGGTCTGAAATATCCGTTTGAGTACCAACATAATGGATGACCTTGCCGTGATCATCCATGATCGCTGAAATGGTCATCAACTTGGGATAAACTTCACCATTCTTGCGCCTGTCCCAGATTTCTCCTTGCCATGTTCCAGTGCGATTAATGCTATCCCACATCGCCGCATAAAATTCTGCATTATGGCGACCAGATTTTAGCAAGCGCGGTGTCTGGCCTACAGCCTCTTGTTCACTATATCCAGTCTGTTCAGTAAAGGTGCGGTTCACTTTTTGAATGACTCTATCTGCATCGGTAATCATAATTCCGACCTGAGCCTCAAAAGCAGTCGCTGCAATACGCAGCGCCAATTCTGTCTTTTTTCTTTCGGTAATATCTTCAACGATGGACCAGATATATTTCTGATTATCGCTTTCTGTAATTTGAACCCCGTTCAATCGCACAGGTACACGTTGACCGTTGCTATGAATATATTCTTTTTCATACGGCCCATAATTCGCACTAGTATTAAGCAGTTTCAACTGCTGAGCTTCCAATTCGGCATAACTCTCTGGCGTTAGATCCCAGTACTTAATGCGTTTAAGTTGATCCACCGTATAACCGACGATTTTAGTAAACGCCTCGTTTATTTCTATAAATGTCCCATCCATCGCATTTCTTGCAATACCGAGAGGAGCCAATTCAAATAGTGCGCGAAGCTTCTCTTCACTTGCACGCAGAGCCCGATTCGCTTCCTCATCCGCCGTGATATCAACAGTCACGCAAATTAAATAGAGTGGCTTACCTGATTGATCATAAACAGGCTTTTTGAAAGTGCGCCCTTTGCGATTTTGTTTTAATTTCGCATTCCAGTAGACCTCTTCAAAATCAACTTGGCAGCCGTTAGCAAAGACTTCTTTGTCTCTGGCAACAAACGATTGCATTTGATCTGGTGGGAAAAATTGACTCGCATCTGTTCCTTGCACATCCGAGAAGTTGATGCCCCATTGCTGCTCGCATGCCTTATTCATTAGTTGAATATTGCTATCTGAGTCTTTTGCAAATATAGCAATTGGCAACAGATCAACTAATGCCTGCATTGCTTTGACGTCAGCAAATATTCTGGATGGCATAGCATTCCTCAGCATTCTTATTCTTTTGCCATAACAAATTAGAGTCGTAGTGGAAGTGATTGCGATATGAACCAAGAAATAGTTGAATAACTATTTCTTGCATAAGATGGTAGCAACAAATAACCATACTGACAATGTCGTTATAAGTTGCTAATTACCAATGTAAAAGCCTTGCCAGTATCTGGCAAGGCTTTTACAGATTAAGAAATTATTAAATAGTGTCGAGATTATTGTTACTGGGCACAAATCTCACCAAATCTTCTATGCGACATTCAAAGAAAGTACATAGCTTATCCAAGTGGTCTGTGACCGTGTTGTAGCTGCGGTTTCTCACCATGCGGTTCAGCGTCATGCGGCTGATGCCTGTGACATTGGCAATCTCTGTCATGGTGATCCGACGACGCTCCTTACTCATTTTGTTAGCGATCATTTCCTTGATACGTAGTTCTATCATGTTAGTCCTCACTTCTTTCCTAAAACTGACTACTGACCCCTACCGCGGCAGACCAGTCTGCCGTGAGCTGGGTACCATTTACATATTGGTAAATCGGCTTTTGTACAAACCCGTATAACTGCACCGCATCTGTCATGCGGTAGCTCAAGCCGGGGCTGAGGAATACAGAATGCCCACCAGATTCATCCGGCTCTGCATTGGCACCTCGATCCCGCGACTTATACAAAGTATTAAGCTGCAGCAGCAAATTCAACTTAGGTGTGGCCGCATAGGCCAACCCTATATCAGCAGAGACATGCCGCCCTGGCCTGAAATCATCACGCTCACTCAGGGGCTGTTGCCACATGCCTTGCACAAACCAGCTCATGTCCCCCATGCGATGGTTGTAATAAAGGCCAAGCAAAGCATCGGTGCTACCAGTACCTGGCTGCAATCCGCGCTCGGCTTTTTCGCCACTGCTGTTTTTCTGGTTGATGCTGCCAGTTGGCAACTTCAATCCAAAGCGCACACCCGCATTGGATGCGCCTTCCTGATAAAAGGCATAGCGGGCTACCGCCTGCATATCAGCAAGCTTGCTGAAATTCCATGATTCCTTTTCTGGATCTACGCCACCAGCACCATCATCTGCGTTATGCACATGGCTGTGCGAGCGATCTGCCAGAGGGACACGTAAAGTCACACCCCACTGTGGATCGATACTCCAATCCAGCGTTGCAATGTAGTTGCGGTTAATCGTGCGCTTTTCGTCATGCGTATCGACGATACCAGCCGCTGATGTCCTGCTGGAACCTTCTCGCAACTGGTCCATGTCGATAAACTCGGCACGCAAATCCAGACGAATACCGGGTTTTGACCATATGCCCTGTACATCCCAATTGGTATTGAGTGAACAGAACGCACCACCACACGAAGCTTGCGCCGCATAAGCCGGCAACATCATTGCAACAGCAATCACTATTTTTTTGACATGGGCCATGTCACACCCCTTAAAGTTGAATAAGCTGAAACAGCTACGCACTCACTGGTGCGTTAGCCAAATACCACTTCAGTTATGCAACAGGGGGAGCCTGCGAGGGATGGGAGAGTTGATGGTAATCCAGGACCACTGGCGATAAATATATGCTGCCAGCAAGGGTTACCGTCTCGGTGAAAAATACCTGAGCCACCCCAATATTGATAATCGCCGTGCCAGTGGCATGGTTGCCGCAATACGGGCACTTATCAAAATGATTTCCAGAGTTTTGCTGGGGTACTGATTGCTTGGGTACTGATTGGTTTTCCAGGCCAGTCGCATCGACCAGCTTGATACCCTGCGCGGTACACATTTCCTGCCATGGGGCATTACTCTTCCCAAAGAAAGCATGTGTGAGCGTGGGTGCCAAAGTCGAAGCCAGCACGGCCAACATGGCGATGCTGCTTGCAAATCGACGGTAGCGGAATCTAATCATGTTTGAATTCTAACCCAGTCCAAGCCCGAGACTCAATCTTTACCAATCCGCTGCCTGCTCTAACGAGATACATTTTCCACAATTACAAGAGTACTGCTTTGACGTGGGTCAAGCCATGAATCGGTAACAAACTAAAGCCTCTTGCTACCGATTCAATCGACCATCAGAACAATAGCGTCAAACCAACATTGACTGATCTACCCATGCCAGCCACAGGGCCAATTGGCCCAATCGCGCCATTGGCTTTCCAATCAGCATAGTCCACACCACCGAGCGGCAGCTGGTAGTATTTATCAAACAGATTGGTCACACCAAGATCCAGCCTAGCTTTTTGCCACTGGTAGCTGCTACGCAGATTAACCAGCGCATAGCCAGAAGTTTTCGGCTCAAATCTCTGTGCATCCACATGGGTTTTCTTGTCCACTAATTGCATTTCAACAGCATTGGTCCAGGCACTTATTCTCTGTTCCAACTTCATGCGGACATTAATCGGCATGATGTGATAAAGGTCTTCGTTGCTATTCACGTGCTCGCCACGAGTCCAGCCCAGTGTGCCGCTCAAACGCCCCTCCCCAAATTGGCTACTACCCCAGAGGCCACGCTTCCATGCCATATCTACCCCATAGAACTGTGCATCATGATTTTCAAGCTGCAACAACGCGCCAGTAGTGCTCATGGACATCAATGGATTAAAAGTACCAATGCGGCTAGCACCGATATAATCCTGAACATAACTGTAATAGGGCGTGAGCTTTAGTTCCCACTCCTTTTTAGCTGCGTCGTACCATGCAACTGATGTGCTGATGGTATGCGCCACTTCCGGCTTGAGATCGGGATTGCCGACATAGCCATTAGCATCACCAAACCAGCCTATCATGGTCATTACCATGGTGCCGCGCCCCCAGGAATAACGCTCATAAAGGCTAGGTGAGCGTGTTTTACGTGCATAGCCAAACTCAATCGCGTTGGTATCGGTAGGCTCGTACTTAGCCGTTGCGGTCAAATCCAGATGGTTATCGCTTTTATCGTGGCCACTGGCATTGAATACTTTTGCAGCAGCAATATCAGCAGCATTCATCATGCCGGTCAATGCATAAGGCTGCACATCACCAGTACTGCTCTTGACGTAATCATCACGCACTCCGAGCAGGGTAGACCATTTGGAAGTCCATTTGGATTCAACCTCGGCAAACACTCCAAATCGATCACGGCGACCATCGTTGATATTGATGTAGGTTAGCGGCCCCATCATCATGGAGCCAGCCACTGGTGGCCAGTAATCATTCAGCTTGTTGTGGTGGTATTCATTGCCTATGCGCATGGTATGCACTTCATCAACCGGGATGGTCGCTTTGATAGAGTAACCATAATCCTTACCCTCTGTTTTCATGGGCATTGCACCCAGCTTTTCTGATGAGAAGAACCCCATCTCGTGATTCACATCCTGCCAGTAAATCTTGGTGTCCAGATCGCCCCAGGCAAACTGGCGGCTATAAGCAGCATTGAGCGAATCAGACTGATTGCCTACCATGTCCATATACTGATTCACAAAGCCCTGATAAGGAATATCCTGATGAGTCAGGCGCAAGCTGAACTGCTGGCCCACCCCTTTTGTACCTAGAGTAAAGCTTTGTGTACGTCGATCAAACTGGGTGGAGCGCACTTTATTGCCCTTGCCATCTTCATAACTATTGGCGCGATCTATGGTGCCGGTAAAGCCCAGACTAAGATTTTCTCTGGCGACCGATGCAGTTAAGGCACTACTCAAGCCATTATTATTGCTTCGATAAAAACTGGAGAAACTACCCAGATATAGCAGGTCATCATTGCTGGAAAACTTGGGCGCAAGCGAATCCACCGCTATCGTACCGGCAATACTATCGCCCCCCATGCTGACAGGCGTAATCCCCGCGATCACACTCGTGCTGCCAACTTGCGACGGCGAAATATAGGAAAGCGGCGGATTCATGTGATTGCCACAGGCAGAGGTCAGCTCCGCGCCATCCACAATTATCTTGATGCGGTCGTCATTCATGCCGCGAATGGAAGGCAAGCTGGAAACTCCACCTGATTGGTAAAAGCTCAAGCCAGGCTCATCTGCCAGCAAATTGCCACTATCAGCTGAATTAAGCAACTGATCCTGATGCACAGGCTTGCTGATACGCGATGCGGTCACATCGACAACTGAGGCAACAATTGCCTCGTCTGCCAACGCAGAAACTCCGCCCAGCAGCATGGCCAGGCTAATTATTTTTTTGTACATCTCATCCTCACTTTGAACAAATCATATGGTACTAGCGTGAATATTCATTCACTTGAACAACATGAAAATTGACTGAAATTTTGCCAGCACGACACGCCTATCAGGGCGCGCAGATCAATCTAGTGAGGGAGGTGCTTGAGGGGGGTGGGAGGATTGAAAGTAAGCGTTGATAACTGGAGACCGGTAAACCTGAACTGCTAATGTTTCAATAACACTGGTGGCGAAAAATAGTGCGGATGAAGACGGTGGCAATACCTGCGTATCTGCATGAATGGAACAATAGGGACAGTGCTCCAAATGTCCGGGGATCTCTTTTTGATCGGGGGCAGGTGAATCACTCGGTAACAGCTTTGTACCCTGCTGGGTACAAATTTCCTGCCAAAGGCGTGAAGAACCATTGGCTGTGATTGCATGAGAAATTGTAGGCGCGAACGACCCTAGCAAAATCGCCAGTATGGCAATCCAGCTAACAAGCTTGTGGTATTCGCGTTTAATTATCATGGAGTTTTGCACAGGTCGAATTATAAGTATTAATTGATAATATAGATTGATTTGGCTCAAGGATAATTCTATTCAGCACAGCCACTAGCAGATGTATGTGCTTATTTTTGGTACACTCATTCATCATGATGAAACAGCTATACAGCCGCATGACCAGACTGAAAAAGGATCAAAAATATGGTCGGCTAGCACTTGAGATCAGCTTGATCCTCATCATCAAAATCATGCTGCTATGGTTGCTATGGGCGTTGTGCTTTTCAAACCCCATCCCTAAAGACGACCGCGAATCAGCGGTTACGCGTATGATATTAAATCACTCAAATTAGGTGAAATTCCATGTTGCCATCTGCCGAAGTCGTTGATCTTTCCCGCCTGCAATTTGGTGCCACTGCGCTCTATCACTTCCTGTTTGTGCCGCTGACGCTGGGTATGACATGGATGCTGGTGATCATGGAATCCGTCTATGTGATGACGGGCAAACAAGTCTACAAGGATATGACCAAGTTCTGGGGCAAACTGTTCGGCATCAACTTCGCCATGGGGGTTACCACAGGCATCACCATGGAGTTCCAGTTCGGTACCAACTGGGCTTATTACTCTCACTACGTGGGCGACATATTCGGCGCACCACTAGCGATTGAAGGCCTGATGGCCTTCTTTCTCGAATCCACTTTCGTTGGCCTCTTCTTCTTCGGCTGGGATAGGCTGAGCAAGCGCCAGCATTTGATGGTGACTTTCCTCGTCGCGCTTGGCTCCAACCTATCTGCACTATGGATACTGATTGCCAACGGCTGGATGCAGAACCCTGTCGGTGCCGAGTTCAACTACGAAACCATGCGCATGGAAATGACGAGCTTTGCACAACTGATCTTCAACCCGGTGGCACAGGTCAAATTCGTGCACACTGTCGCCGCTGGTTATACGACAGCCGCCATGTTCGTGCTCGGTATTTCATCATGGTATCTACTCAAAAAGCGTGACATGGGATTCGCCTTGCGTTCTGTCGCTGTGGCTTCAGGCTTTGGGCTAGCCTCCATTCTCTCGGTTATCGTGCTCGGAGATGAATCCGGTTACACCACCGGCGAAGTACAAAAAGTGAAGCTGGCGGCGGTTGAAGCCGAGTGGCATACCGAGCCACCACCGGCAGCCTTCACTGCGTTTGGTCTGCCCAATCAGGCAGAAGAGCGTACCGACTATGCGGTTAAAATCCCTTTCGTACTGGGCCTGATTGCAACTCGCTCACTGGATGAAGAAGTCACCGGCTTAATCGACATCAAGAACCAAAATGAACAGCGCATTCGGAATGGCATGCTGGCCTACTCTGACTTGCAACGCCTGAAGAGTGGCGACAAGAGTGATGCCGCAATTGCGGCTTTTGACAAATCCAAGCACGACCTCGGCTTTGGCTTGCTACTCAAAAAATACACGCCCAACGTCACTGATGCTTCAGAAGACCAAATCAAGCAGGCAGCAAAAGATACTATCCCTAATGTATTCACACTGTTCTGGAGTTTCCGCGTCATGGTTGGCATGGGTATGCTGATGCTGTTTATCTTTGCTGCTGCTTTCTACTTCACGGCGAAACGCTGCATAGAACACCAGAAATGGCTGTTGTGGCTTGCCCTGTTTGCGATACCTGCACCATGGATAGCCGCAGAGATGGGCTGGGTAGTTGCCGAGATGGGGCGCCAGCCATGGACAATTTCCGGCATCTTGCCGACTCACCTGTCGACATCGTCCCTGTCAACAGGCGACCTTTATTTCAGCCTTGCAGGGTTCATTGGCTTTTATACCTTCCTGCTGGTCATTGAGTTGTTCCTGATGTTCAAGTACGCGCGCCTCGGGCCATCCAGCCTGCACACTGGCCGCTATTATTTTGAATACAACCAGCCACAAGCAGCTTACGCTTAAACATCAGCTTACAGAGGACAGGCCATGGATATCATCGATTACCAAACACTCAAAGTCATCTGGTGGCTATTTGTCGGCGTATTGCTGATAGGCTTTGCCGTGATGGATGGCTTCGATATGGGCGTCACGGCCCTGCTACCTTTTCTCGGCAAAACCGATGAAGAGCGTCGCGTTATCATCAACACCGTAGGCCCTGTGTGGGAGGGCAACCAAACATGGCTGATCACCGCTGGTGGCGCTATTTTCGCGGCCTGGCCGCTGGTCTATGCTGCGGCATTCTCCGGCCTCTATATCGCCCTGCTACTGGTGTTATTCGCCCTGTTTTTCCGCCCCGTCGGTTTTGATTATCGCAGCAAGCTGCCAGACCCACGCTGGCGCAATGCCTGGGATTGGGGCTTGTTTGCCGGTGGTGCCATCCCTGCGACTATCTTTGGCGTGGCATTTGGCAACCTCTTGATTGGCTTGCCCTTCCATTACGACGACACTTTGCGTTCTTTCTACACTGGCAGCTTCTGGGCTTTGCTCAATCCGTTCGCTCTGGTTTGCGGTCTCGTCAGCCTGAGCATGCTCGTCATGCATGGCGCTATTTATCTGCAGTTGAGGACTGATGGTGAAGTACAAAAACGTGCTGGCAAAGCCGCTTTATTAGCGGGCATCGCCTGTGCAGTGCTTTTCGCACTCGCCGGCATCTGGCTGGCGCTTGGCATAGAGGGTTATCGCATCGTATCAATCGGCGACCTCAACCATGCGCTCAACCCATTGGATAAAACTGTTGAGAAAGCAGCTGGCGGATGGCTCAGCAACTACAGCACTTACCCATGGATGATGCTGGCACCATTGACTGGTTTTCTGGGCATTGCATTCGCATTATTCGCTGCCAACAAGAAATGGGAGCGCCTTGCCTTTATCAGTAGCAGCAAGGCGATTGCCGGGATTATCCTCACGGCTGGGTTCTCCATGTTCCCATTCGTCATGCCATCCAGCACAGACCCCAAAAGCAGCCTCACATTATGGGATGCAGCTTCCAGCTTCAAGACCATGGGCATCATGTTTATTGTGGCAATTGTGTTCCTGCCACTCATCATTGCTTACACCTCATGGGTGTTCCGCGTCATGCGGGGCAAAGTAACGATTAGTCAGATTAAAGAGAACACGCATACCGCGTATTAGGAGACGACAAAATGTGGTATTTCACCTGGATTTTAGGCGTTGGGCTAGCCCTTGCCTTTGGCATCATCAACGTGATGTGGCTGGAATCAGAACTGCCTTACGATGGCGATGACAGACGTAAAACTTCCCATCACGACTAAATTTAAAAGACGTATGTCAACGAAAGTCGACTTTTAAAGCTCGTCGTCTTCGCTAAAACGCTGCTCCAGCCAGGGATCAGCGTAATTATGATACCCACGCACTTCCCAGAAACCTGGCTTATCGTCCACATGCAGCTCAATCGCTTTCAGCCATTTTGCGCTTTTCCAAGCATAGCGCTTGGGCACCACCAGCCGCACGGGGCCGCCATGCTCAGCGGTTAAAGATTTACCAAACACACTATGGGCGATGATGACATCGTCATCCAGCAGGGCTTCCAGTGAAAGATTGGTTGTATAGCCATCGTAGCTGTGCAAGGTAACAAATTTGGCCATGGGCAAAGGAGCGGCCATCATGAGTAAGTCTCTGGCTGACACGCCTTCCCAATCCATATCAAGCTGCGACCAGCGGGTGACACAGTGAAAATCTGAAGTATCCTTGATCTGCGGCAGGTTGCGAAACGCCATCCAATCCAGATTGAGTTCATGCTCCACCAGACCAAACACACGCAGTGTCCAGTTGGTAGTATTGACGTTGGGGCGGATGCCCAGATCAAGCACGGGGAAATTAGTGACGCGCTTTTGCCCGGCAGGGATGCGCGAATCCTCGCTTGCAGCGCTAGGTGAGTTCCCTCTTTTGGCAAGGGCAATCTTGCCGGCAATCAGCTTCTTCCAGTCTGGCATTTCTCTCTCCATCGTTTAGCTGCGATTTGCATTCGGCTTATCGCAGCTTTTAGCTTCTTAATTTATCTCGAAAATATTCGAGACAGAGTTGAAGACTTTATTGATTTTGAATGGCCAGCTTATTTTGCCGGCTTTTTGAAACTATCCAGTAATAATAAGGCAACACCACAACTAATTGCCGAATCTGCAACATTAAATGCTGGCCAATACCAAGTTTGATAATGGAAATACAGGAAATCTATCACATAACCCAGTGTAATGCGGTCGTAGAGATTACCGAGCGCGCCACCTAATATCAGAGCAAGCGCAAAGCAATATAGTTTCTGCTGCTGACTCTTACGCAGCAGATAAACAATGACGATAGCCGCTACAAGCGCAATAGCGCTGAACATCACCCGCTGCCAGCCACCTGCCGCGGCGAGGAAGCTGAAAGCTGCACCTTCGTTATGGTAGCGCACCAAATCAAAGAAGCTGGTCAGGGGTAGATGCTCCGCATACTCAAAACTCTGCTGTATCAGGTGCTTGGTATACAAATCCAGCGCGATGACGATTGCACTCACACTGAGCCATTTAAACATGGGCTGCATCAGGCGAACTGGCGCGGTTCACCGGCACCAAACAGGTTGCTGACACAACGTCCACAAATGCTTGGATGATTGGTATCGGCACCCACATCTGCGCGGTAATGCCAGCAACGGTCGCACTTGGCATGTGCGCTTGGGGTAACAACGACTCTTGGCTCTTCACCTGAGCTTAATTTATGCAATGTGGCTCTAGAACTTATCATCACAAATCTTAATTCGTCCTTTAACAGCGATAGTGATTCGTAGTAGTCATCACTGACATATATATCCAGCTCTGCTTGTAATGATGAACCTACCTTACCCTCTGCCCGAAGGACTTCTATCTCTTTCATCGCCAAACTTCTAACTCCGCGAATATGAGCCCAATGCGCATAAAAATTTTCGTATCCTTCAATTTCATGCGCATATATTGGATCATCTCTGACAGTCCAATCATGAAGTAATATGTTTTCGGTATCAGGATGTAAAGTTTGCCAAACCTCATCAGCGGTAAAACTCATGATAGGAGCCATTAGTCCAGCAAGCACCTCTGCGATACGCAGAAGAACTGTTTGCGCAGACCTGCGGGCATCAGAGTTTTCTCCCGTCGTATATAGTCTGTCTTTCAAGATATCTAAGTAAAAAGCTCCAAGTGTTTCAGAACAATAGGCCTGCAAAACTTGACTGACTTTATGAAACTCATATTTTTGATATGACTCTCTACATTCTTTAGATAAGTCATTTAGCAAACCAAGTGCATATTGGTCTATTAAAGGTAACTTATTAACCGGTACCAGTTGGCTTGATGCGTCAAAGTCAGCCAGATTTGCGAGCAGAAAACGTAAGGTATTACGGATGCGGCGATAACCTTCTGCCACGCGCTTAAGGATTTCATCCGAGATTGTCAGTTCTCCAGAGTAATCGGTAGAAGCGACCCAGAAGCGTAGGATGTCGGCACCGTAGGTATCCATCACCTTTTGTGGTGCGACGACGTTCCCCTTGGATTTACTCATCTTGTGGCCAGAGCCATCGACCACGAAACCGTGCGTAAGCAAAGCATCATAAGGCGCACGGCCATCGATTGCACAACCAGTCAGCAGGCTGGATTGGAACCAGCCGCGGTGTTGGTCGGAGCCTTCTAGATACAAATCTGCCAAACCTTTTTTGTCGTCTGATGGTCTTTGAAATTCAGGCCGAGCTCTTAAGACTGCTGCATGTGTAGTACCTGAATCGAACCAGACATCCAGCGTATCTGTTACTTTCTTATAGTCAGCAGCATTCTCAGGTGCATGCTTGGCTAGGAAGGCGGCGCTGTCCAAACTAAACCATGCTTCTACACCAGTTTTCTCAGTGAGCAAGGCAGCTTGTTCTAACAATTCTGGTGTTTTAGGATGCGGTTCACCTGTCTCTTTATGCACAAACAGCGGCATAGGCACGCCCCAGTTACGCTGGCGAGATACGCACCAGTCAGGGCGATTCTTGATCATAGCTTCCAGACGCGCACGACCCCAGCTTGGGAAAAACTCAGTTTCATCTACTGCTCTTTTTGCTACATATCTCAATCCAATTTCACCGGAGCCGCTGAGAAAATCATAATCTACTTTTGTTTTTTCAATTTCACCTACTAAGTTCATGCCGATGAACCACTGATGCGTTGCCAGTTGCATCAATGGTGTTTTATGGCGCCAGCAATGCGGAAAGCTGTGGTTCAAGCGAGCGCTCGCCAATAGGCTGCCGTTCTCCTGCATCACCCCGAGAATCACCTTGTTGGCTTCTTGCCTGCTCAAGCCGCGAATCGCTTCCAGCTCAACCAGCTCACTGGTGAAGAACTTGCCATCGCCACCGAGCAGCACGCGTGGCTTCTCATTTGGGAAATTGGCACGCATCACCAACCAGTCATCATTACCATGCGCTGCTGCGGTATGCACCAAGCCAGTACCGGCTTCTATAGTGACATGCTGACCAGTAATCACTGGCACTTGACGATTATCGAAAGGATGTTGCAATTGCAAGCCTTTTAAGGCTGCACCTTTGCAGGAAGCAAGTACCTGAGTCTCGCCTTCACCGTACCTAGTCAGCGTGTTGGCTGCAAGTTCATGTGCCAGTATTAGCAAACCTTTGCTGGTTTGAATCAAATCGTAATCAAACTCAGGATGCACACTAACAGCCTGATTGGCTGGCAATGTCCATGGCGTAGTTGTCCAGATAACGGCATAAGCATCAGCTGTCACTTCAGTGCCAAAAGCTTTGCTTAGGGCAGCCCAATCAGCCACTTTGAAACCCACATCAATCGCGGGCGAGTTCACATCTTCGTATTCAACCTCTGCTTCAGCCAAGGCTGAGCCACAATCCACACACCAATGCACAGGCTTGCTACCTTGATAGAGATAGCCATTTTTATAGATTTCACCAAGCGCACGCATGATGTCGGCTTCGGTCTTGAAATCCATGGTCAAGTAGGGATGATCCCAGTCGCCCAGCACGCCCAGACGGATAAAGTCTTTTTTCTGTTTCTCAACCTGCTCAGCAGCATATGCACGGCATAGCTCGCGGAACTTGGCTGGCTCGATGTTTTTACCGTGATTCTTTTCGACAACCAGCTCAATCGGCAGACCGTGGCAATCCCAACCCGGCACATACGGCGCATCAAAACCACTCATGGTTTTGGATTTGACGATGATGTCTTTCAGTATCTTGTTGACTGCGTGGCCAATATGAATATCGCCATTGGCATACGGCGGACCGTCATGCAGGATGAATTTCTTGGCGCCTTTGCGCGCTTCGCGAATACGCTGATACAGCTTCTTATCTTGCCATGCCTTTAGCCAGTTCGGCTCACGCTTGGCCAAGTCGCCACGCATTGGAAACGGTGTTTCAGGAAGATTCAGTTTATATTCTTGGTCACTCATACCAGTGTCTTATCTAACTTTCTTTAAAATATTCTTTTGCTGCCACAACATCAGACGCAATCTGCTGCTTCAAGGCATCCAGCCCTGAGAACTTCATTTCCTCACGCAGTTTCTTTAAAAAACTCACATGCACATGCTGCCCATATAGGTCGCCGGCAAAATCCAGCAAGTGCACTTCCAGCATTAACCTTGGCGTACCTGCGATGGTCGGTCGCACACCCAGATTCGCCGCGCCATTCGAACCATTCAATTTTACAGCATAGACCCCTGTCAGTGCAGGGCGCTCATGCCGCATGTGGATATTCGCTGTAGGAAAACCTAATTCCCTGCCCAATTTTTTGCCATGTACCACCTTGCCACTAATGCTATATGGCCTGCCGAGTAGCAAGGTGGCCTGATCCAACTGGCCAGCAGCGAGCGCATCACGTACTGCAGTGCTTGAAACTCGGATAGCAGCCAGATCTACTTGTGGCTGGGTGATCAGGTCGAACCCAGCATTGATAAAATCGCTGACACCACCCCTACGGCCTGCCCCGAAGCGAAAATCATCGCCGACCAGTATAGATTTTGCGTTCAGAGATTCACGCAGGATCTTTTGCATAAATTCTTCGCTACTGAGTTTTGCAAAACGCTGGTTGAAGTGACAGACATAGACCAGATCGACACCAACATCAGCAAACCATTCGAGTTTCTCTCGCAAGGAAGTCAATCTGGCTGGCGCTTTATCCGGCATGAAGAACTCGCGTGGGTGTGGCTCAAAAGTCATGACGGCAGACTTCAGCTCTTTTTCTTGTGCCGTAGACATCAGGGTTTTAAGCAAAGCCTGATGCCCAAGATGCACCCCATCAAAATTGCCTATGGCAACAACTGAGGGTTCGCTCAAAGCAGGAAAATGACGAAATACTTTCATTATCTTGATGACCTAGATTGCGACACGGCGCATAAAGTCTTTGACGCGGATACCCATCAACCAGAGACTTGCAAAGTAAACGGAAGAGCCCAGCAACATCAAGCCTGTGAGATGCAATAGCTTGCTGACCAGCCTGTATTCAAGCCAGAGCTGGCCATCACCCATGGCATAAAACAACACCAGCGCCATTACACTGACAGCAAATAGTAGCTTGGCAAGAAATTTAGTCCAGCCGGGCTGTGGCTGATAGATACCAGCTTTGCGCAGATAGTAATAAAGCACACTGGCATTCATACAGGCCCCTAGGCCAATCGCCAGTGCAAGGCCCGCGTGCTGGAATGGTTTGAAAAACATGAGATTCATTAACTGGGTTGCCAGCAATGTCACAATCGCGATTTTGACCGGAGTTTTAATGTCTTGACGTGAATAGAAGGCTGGCGCCAGCACTTTCACCAGAATCAACCCTAACAGACCCAAGCTATAAGCCATGAGGGCTTGCCGTGTCATCATCACATCGTGCGCCGTAAAAGCGCCATAGTGAAACAGACTGGCAACCAGAGGAATCGACAACACAGCTAGGGCAACTGCTGCGGGCAAAGCCAAAATGAATGTCAGGCGCAAGCCCCAATCCAGCAATTCGGAATATTCGCCATCAGTGCGATCTGCAAACGACTTAGAGAGGCTAGGCAGCAGGATAGTACCTAGACCCACGCCGAGTATGCCGGTAGGAAACTCCATTAATCGATCAGCGTAATACAGCCATGAGACACTACCAGTGACCATGAATGAAGCGAAGATGGTATTGATCAGCAATGAAATCTGCGCGATGGAAACGCCAAAAATAGCCGGCCCCATCAGCTTCAGGATGCGCCAGACACCTTCGTCGTGCAGATTAAGGCTGAAGGTCGGTATCAGACCGATTTCACGCAGATAAGGTATCTGATAGGCCAATTGCAATACCCCACCAAAGAATACCGCCCACGCCAGCACTTTGACTGGCGGATCGAAATACGGAGCAAAAAAGAGTGCGGCAACAATAAAGGTTAAATTCAGCCAGACTGGGGTAAAGGCTGGCACTGAAAAACGGCCATAGGTATTGAGCGCGCCACCTGCAAGAGATACTAGCGAAATAAAGAAGATATAAGGGAACGTGATGCGCAATAGCTCGACGGTGATATCGAATTTGGCTTTATCTACCGTGAAGCCCGGCGCGCTGACGTAGACCACCCAAGGCGCAGCCAGCATGCCAATGATTGTCACTAATACCAGAAAGAGGCCCATCAAACTTGCCACATGGTTAATCAGCAAATGGGTTTCTTCATGCGTGCGCTGGTTTTTATATTCAGCCAGAATAGGCACGAAAGCTTGTGAAAACGCACCTTCAGCTGAAATACGGCGGAGCAGATTGGGAATTTTAAAAGCGACAAAAAAAGCATCGGTATAGATGCCTGCACCAAAAATTCTGGCTATCAGCGTATCGCGAACAAAACCCAGTACACGCGAAATAAAGGTCATGCTGCCAATAGCGGCTAGTGCTTTAAGTAAATTCATTTATTCAGACTTATCTATCGACCAGAACTTTGATTTGGTTGAACTTCCCTGACAAACTTTACAATATCACAGGCACAATTCTGCAAAAGTGTGATTTTAGCATGTATGCCTGTTAAAACGCCTTGCAATTCCAGATTAAAAAAGTTAGTATGCTCGGCTTCGTATTTTGATAACTCATTTAGGAATTAGTCATGGCAAATAGCGCACAGGCGAGAAAACGTGCCCGTCAAGCAGTAAAGCAACGCGCCCATAACGCCAGCTTGCGTTCGACTCTGCGCACCGCGATCAAGAAGATCATTAAAGCGGTCGAAGCAGGCGACAAAGCTGCAGCACAAACCGCTTACATCGAAAATGTTAGCGTTATTGATCGCATTGCTGACAAAGATATCATCCATAAAAACAAGGCAGCCCGCCATAAGAGTCGCTTAAACGCCTCTATCAAGGCAATGGCCTAAGTTTTAAAGCTTTAAATAAAAAAGCCGAACTTGATGTTCGGCTTTTTTATTGTCTACGAATTAGCAGATGCTAAAAATTAGTTAATTCTGACCTATCTCCAGATCACTACGCGCTTGCATAGCCTCCTTCAGTACGGTCTCAGCATTCTCACCAATCACAGTGAAGTGACCCATTTTTCGACCCGGTCTCGGCTCATGCTTGCCATACAAATGCAGTTTCAGTGATGTATCGGCAAACGCCTTATCCCAAGCTGGCTCGCCATGCTTCCAGCTATCACCAAGAATGTTCACCATGACAGCCGGACTATGCAAGCGTGGATTGCCTAATGGCAGCCTTGCCATTGCACGCACTTGCTGCTCAAACTGGTTAGTTACACAAGCATCTATCGTGTAATGACCAGAGTTGTGAGGCCTTGGTGCCATTTCATTGACCAACAATTGCCCATCACATACAAAGAACTCAACCCCAAGTACGCCGACATAATTGAGCTTTCCCGCGACCTTGATAGCCAAAGCCTGTGCCTGATCTCGAACGGTTTGTGAACCGCGCGCAGGCACAATACTTACATCCAGAATACCATTTAGATGCTGGTTCTCCGCAGTCGGAAATGCTGCAACCTGACCATCCATATCACGCGCCAACACCACGGAAACTTCGTAGTCCAGCTTGAGCATTTTTTCCAGCACACAGACTTCATGTTTGAAGGCTTCAAAGGCAGCTTGCGCTTGAGCCTGATTAGATACGCGCGCCTGACCTTTGCCATCGTAGCCAAAACGCGCCACTTTCAAAATGGCTGGATAGATATCATGGCCATCGGCAGGCAAATCGGAAGATTGCTCGATTACAACAAATGGTGCTACTGGCAAGCCTGCATCACGAATGAAGTTCTTTTCCTTCACACGATGCTGGGCAATCGCTACACAGTCCGCTGCGGGGCTGACAATGCGACTTTTTGCTAAAAAATCGAGCGTTGCTGCGGGTACATTCTCGAACTCAGTCGTGATTGCTTCGCAGCCTTGCGCCATTTTTTCAAGCGCAACAGCATCGTCGTATGCGGCACATAAATGCACATCTGCAATCTTGCCGGCCGGACTGTTTTGATCAGGATCCAGCACTGTGACCTTGTAACCCATCTCATGGGCAGCAATCACAAAAAAACGGCCCAATTGGCCGCCGCCTAGCATCCCCAGCATAGCTGGAGGCAAGATTTTTTTATCGCTCAAGTTTGCTCCATTAATTCAAAAACTCAATCAGGGCTTATCAGTAAGCTCCATGGATAATACTTTATCTGACTGTTTCGCCCTGAAATCAGCCAGTTTGGCAGCCAAGGTAGGATCAGAACTTGCCAGTATCGATGCTGCAAATAGGCCAGCATTAGCTGCACCAGCTTCGCCAATGGCAAAAGTTGCTACAGGAATCCCTTTAGGCATTTGTACGATAGACAGTAGCGAATCCTGGCCTTGTAAATGCTTTGATGGCACGGGTACGCCCAACACAGGCAATGTGGTCTTGGACGCTACCATCCCAGGTAAGTGGGCTGCGCCACCAGCACCAGCAATGATCACTTTATAACCGTTCTTCTCTGCATTTTCGGCAAATTCAAACATCAAATCCGGAGTGCGATGGGCTGAAACCACGCGAGCCTCGTACTGAACGCCTAAATCTGCCAGCATCTGTGCTGCCGCTTTCATAATGGGCCAGTCACTATCTGACCCCATGATGATTGCGATCTGGACTTGAGAATTTGTCATGTGATTTCCTATAACAAGATATCGATTGCCATTAAGACTTCATAGCAGTATCAGATTGTCGCGGTGTATGAGTTCTTTGTCATCCACATACCCCAGAATATTTTCAATTTCACTACTTGGCTGACGCAATATGCGCGCAGTTTCTGCGGCAGAATAATTCACTAAGCCGCGCGCTATTTCCTTGCCCTGTGCATCCAGACAAGCAACCACATCGCCACGCTCAAAACTGCCATCCACTGCAACCACGCCTATCGGTAACAAGCTTTTACCATCTTCTCGCAGCACCTTAATTGCGCCTGTATCCAGAGTCACTCGACCAGTCACACGCAGATGGTCTGCCATCCATTGTTTCTTGGCAAGCGTCTTCATCTGATCGGCCTTGAGATGAGTTCCGATGACTTCGCCAGCAGCCAACCGGACCAGCACATCTTTTTCACGGCCAGAGGCAATCACGGTGTGCGCACCACTTCGGGCGGCTCTCTTGGCAGCAAGAATCTTGGTCAACATACCGCCACTGCCAATCGCACTCCCTGCGCCACCAGCCATCTTTTCCAGCTCCAAATCGCCGGCGATTGCATGCTGGATAAATTTAGCCTCAGGATTTTTTCTAGGATCAGCCGAGTAAAGGCCCGTTTGGTCTGTAAGAATTACCAGCGCATCAGCTTCAATTAGGTTCGCAACAAGCGAGCCCAAGGTATCGTTATCGCCAAAACGTATTTCATCGGTAACGACTGTATCATTCTCGTTGATGATAGGGATCACGCCAAGCGAAAGCAAAGTACGCAGCGTGCTACGTGCGTTCAGATAACGCTTTCTATCGGCCAGATCATCATGCGTCAGCAAGACTTGAGCGGTATGCAAACCGTGTTCACTAAAGCATGATTCATACATCTGCACCAAGCCCATTTGGCCGACTGCCGCAGCTGCTTGTAATTCATTGACGGCGACAGGACGCTTCTTCCAGCCCAGGCGCTGCATGCCTTCGGCCACCGCGCCACTGGAAACCAGCACGACTTGCTTGCCGTTTCTAACAAGCGTAGCAATCTGCGCTGCCCAGGCCGCCAGTGCAGCCCTGTCCAAGCCCTCGCCATTATTGGTAACCAGGCTGGAACCAACTTTGGCTACGATACACTTGGCATCAAGCAGCAGGGATTTCATGGCCTTCCTTGTTTGCATCAGACTCTTTGTCCTCAGCGGCACGAGTCGACTCTATATGTTCCATGATGGCGAAAGTCAGCTCACGGCAACCAACGCCACTAATTGCTGAGATCGCAAAACAACGACCTTCCCAGCCATAGTCCTTGATGAATTTTTCAACAACGGACTTGCTGTCTTCCAGCATATCGACCTTATTCAAGATCAACCAGCGTGGCTTGTTGTAAAGATCTTCGTCGTATTTCTTCAGTTCCTGCACGATGGCCTTGGCCTCGCGCACAGGATCAACCGCTTCATCGAATGGAGCGACGTCAACGATGTGCAGCAACAAACGTGTACGCGCCAGATGACGCAGGAACTGTATGCCCAAGCCTGCGCCTTCAGCAGCGCCTTCGATCAGACCAGGAATATCCGCAATCACAAAGCTGCGATTAGTATCTACGCGCACCACACCCAGATTAGGATGCAAAGTGGTAAATGGGTAATCAGCAACTTTTGGCTTTGCGGCAGAAACGGAACGAATGAACGTTGATTTCCCAGCATTTGGCATACCAAGCAAGCCAACATCTGCCAGTACTTTTAATTCCAGATAGAGCTCAAACTCATCGCCGGGCTCGCCCTTGGTACACTGACGTGGTGAACGATTGATACTGGATTTGAAGTGGATATTACCAAGGCCGCCTTTGCCACCTTTGGCCATGAGTGCGCGCTGGCCATGCTCTGATAAGTCCACCAGCATCTGCTCACTGGCCTTGTCGCTGATGACTGTTCCAACAGGCACGCGTAGCACCATGTCTTCGCCGCCTGCACCATAACAATCGGAGCCGCGTCCATTTTCGCCACGCTGCGCACGGAACACACGGGTATAGCGATAATCAACCAGCGTATTGATATTACGATCTGCTTCTATATAGATAGAGCCGCCGTGACCACCATCGCCGCCATTTGGGCCACCCATAGGCTCATACTTCTCACGACGAAAAGTCGCAACGCCATTGCCGCCGTCACCAGCGTAAAGTTTAATGGTTGCTTCGTCGATAAATTTCATATGCTTGTTTTGCCTGTAAGTGGCTAAAAATATTGATCAATTCAATTCGTTGTAACACAACAATCCAAAACAAAAAAGCCCTACCATCGGATAGGGCTTTTGAGATTTCGTATCGCGATTAAGCTGGGATAATGCTAACCAGCTTGCGGCGCAATGCACCCTTAACAGTGAATGCAACTTTACCGTCGATCTTGGCAAACAAGGTGTGATCTTTACCCATGCCTACGTTTTCACCAGCGTGCATACGTGTGCCACGTTGACGAACAATAATGCTACCAGCAGTAACTAATTGCTCACCGAAGGCTTTAACGCCTAATCGTTGAGCCTGTGAGTCACGACCGTTGCGGGAACTACCGCCTGCTTTTTTGTGTGCCATTTCTAGTCCTTACTTAGCAGCAATTTTCTCGATTTGGATTTCTGTGAAATCCTGACGATGACCTTGAGTCTTGCGATAGTGTTTACGACGACGGAATTTGAAAATCATTACCTTGTCGCCACGGCCGTGTGAAACCACTTTGGCCTGGACACTCGCACCCTTCAATACTGGTGAACCGATAGTGACATTATCACCATCCGCTACCATTAAAACTTGATCGATAGTGATGTCAGAACCCACATCTCCTACCAATTTTTCTACCTTAAGCTTGTCGCCAGCGGCTACGCGATATTGTTTACCGCCAGTTTTGATTACTGCATACATGATTAGCCTCGTTCGCTACGCATATTCAAATGAATCGCGCATTATACGGAAATACTCAGGGAAAGCAAATCCTAATATAGGTTTTTACAGATAGATTGTAAGCAGCAAGTCTGGGCCTAGGCTATGGTAAAATTTACGTATTACTTCCATACCTTTAGCGCCGTGTCCCTAGAACTCATACAATCCCGAATCGCCAATGACATGCAAGCTGTCGATGCAGTCATACGCAAATCTCTGCATTCAGAAGTCGTGCTAGTCAATCAGGTCGCAGACTATATATTAAATAGCGGCGGTAAGCGACTGCGCCCCGCATTAGTTTTACTTTCTGCGGGAGTCTTTGGCAAGATACAGCCACAACACCACCAGCTTTCAGCCGTGGTCGAGTTCATCCACACAGCCACGCTATTACATGATGACGTCGTCGACGAGTCCGCTATGCGCCGGGGTCGCGCTACAGCCAATACAATGTTTGGCAATGCGGCCAGCGTTCTAGTTGGCGACTTTGTCTACTCGCGCGCTTTTCAGATGATGGTGGAAGTTGGCAATATGCGTGTCATGGAAGTTCTGGCAGAAGCGACCAATATCATCGCCGAAGGTGAGGTACTGCAGCTTTTGAATGTGCACGATGCCGATGTCACTGACGCTGCTTATTTGAAGGTGATTCACTACAAAACGGCCAAACTGTTTGAAGCAGCCACTAGGCTGGGAGCCATTATCTGCAATGCATCTGCGGCAGATGAACAAGCCATGGCCGAATACGGCATGCGTCTCGGCACGGCGTTTCAGCTGATTGATGATGTGCTCGATTTAAGCGGCGACAGCAACGAGATAGGCAAAAACCTTGGTGATGATCTGGCTGAAGGTAAACCAACCCTGCCGCTACTTTACGCAATGCGTACCGGCACACCCCAGCAACGCGCTACCATTCGCCATGCAATTGAAGAAGGCGGGCTGGACGAATTGCCTGCTGTCATAGAGGCTGTGAATCAAACCGGGGCACTTGAACATGTAAGAGCGATTGCTCGCAATGAAGCTCAGCTCGGCTGCAAAGCGGTTGCCCATCTTGCCGACTCCGACTACCACCAGGCGCTGGTTGATCTGGCTGAGTTCTCTGTAAGCCGTTCTTTCTGATTCGTCGCAATGAGCGAAGTACTTCTCAATAAAGAAGCCATCGCAGCAAAAATTCAGGCAGGACTGCATGCGCAGCAGGCAGGCGATTTCTCTAGCGCGGAAACAGCATATAAAGAAGTGCTAGCCAAGGTGGCAGGGCATTTTGATGCGACCCATCTTCTGGGAGTTCTTTATCTGATTACAAATCGCCAGCAATTGGCGGAACAATATCTATCAGAAGCCACAGCGATCAACCCAAACAGCTATACAGCCTTCTATAATCTGGGACTATGCTTGGATAATCTGGGTAAGAAGTCTGCTGCAGTATCCGCATACAGTAATGCAATCCACTTAAATCCACAGGATCACAGGTCATTGAACAACCGTAGCAAAAGCCTGCGGGAACAGGGCAATCTTCAACAAAGCCTGCTGGATGCCGAAAAAGCCATTGAACTTAAGCCAGACTATGCAGCGGCCTACCACAACCGCGGAATTGCCCTGCGAGATTTGAGGCGCATGAATGATGCGATGACAAGCTATATACAGGCTTTGCAGATCAACCCGAATCTGCAGGATGCTCTATATAGTATTGGCAATCTGCTGATAGAACAAAAACGCTACGATGAAGCAATTCCTCCGCTGAGCAAGCTACTCAGCCAGCAGCCTGATTATCCCTATGCATTAGGTGCCCTTTTCAGCGCCAAACTTCATGGTTGCGACTGGACCGATTACGAAAAATTTGCAGAGGTAATTGCCTCCAGAGTGCGCGCCGGTCTTCAAGCTGATGTGCCATTTTCGTTTCTGGCTTATTCCAAATCCGTTAGCGACCAATACATCTGCTCGCTCAACTACACAAAACATAAGTACCCGCCCAGCCTTGCACCAATATATAAGGGCGAGCGCTATCAGCATCAGAAAATTCGGGTAGCCTATCTTTCAGCTGACTTCCATAACCATGCTACATCTTATTTGATGGCGGGGTTATTTGAAGCACACAGCAAAGATCAATTTGAATTTATCGCAGTCTCATTTGGCCCGGATGGTAACGACGAAATGCGACAACGTCTGACAAGCTGCTTCTCACAATTCATCAATGTTAGAAACATGCCAGACGAAGACGTTGCAAAGCTCCTCAGACAAATGGAAGTCGATATCGCTGTCGATTTAAAAGGCTTTACTGGTGATAGCCGAACCAGCATTTTTACTTATCGCGCGGCGCCTATACAGATTAACTACCTTGGTTATCCCGGCACCATGGGTGCGAGCTATATTGACTACATCATCGCCGACCCGCATGTTATCCCGGAGGAACACCGAGCGTATTACACAGAAAAGATCATGTATCTGCCAGATACCTATCAAGCCAATGACGACAAACGCGCAATCGCTCCAGCAGCGATGCCGCGCGCAGAAGCAGGCTTACCAGAGTCAGGTTTCGTATTCTGCTGCTTCAATAATAATTACAAGATAACACCTGAAATTTTTGACGTCTGGATGCGCTTGTTAAAGCAGGTAGAAGGCAGCGTCTTGTGGCTACTGGACGACAATCCAACTGCACTAAAAAATCTGAAGAAAGAGGCTGTAGCCAGAGGCATAAGTCAGGAACGTTTGGTTTTCGCGGGCCGAGTTAAAGTAGCTGATCACTTGGCCAGACAAAAACTGGCTGATTTATTTCTGGATACATTACCCTACAACGCCCATACCACTGCGAGTGACGCGTTGTGGGCAGGCTTACCAATCGTCACTTGTTGCGGAGCCAGCTTTGCAGGACGTGTCGCGACCAGCCTTTTGAATGCTGTTGGTATGCAGGAGTTAGTCACAGAGAGTTTGCAGGACTATGAAGAAATGGCACTAAACCTGGCCAGAACTCCTGACAAGCTAAATGCCTTGAGAGACAAACTTCAGACAAACATCAATACGCAGGCTTTGTTCAATACGAAACGCTTTTGCGAAAAGATTGAATCTGCTTATTTGCAAGCCTGGCAATTACACCAAGCTGGCAAAGCTGCAGACCATATCTTCATACACACTTAAATTCAGGTTAACGTACAAATCGAGTTTGCAAATTAATTGAGGGTCACTTTTTCGCCACTATCGGCGAGGTAGTAACTCAGATGCGCGCATTCACTGGTTGCTGTGGTGAGCGTGCCATCAAACAGAGTCTTGCCATCCATATCCACCATGGCATATCCGTTGTGAAACAGCGTCACTTCAGCTTCGTTTCTGCCATGCCGCATGACGAAACTGACGCATTCCTCATTATGATCTTCATCATAAACCTCCCAGTGCTCGCTGCCAGTGAGTTGTTGCATCCATCCGGACAAATCAACTTCTACCCGGCAGACTACTGGGGCATCCCAAGATGACTGTGTATTCGCTTGTATCATTTGCTTATCCTTTCAAATTTAACACTAGTATTTAAATTGATCGCTTTTTCTGAAATTCAAGACTTAATCTTCAGTTGCCTCAGGTATATATCGGTGCGAAGATGCAGCAAGTTTAATTACTGAGCTTATTTATGCATGATTTTATCTTTAATGCCCTAGAGCTAATCCGTAATGAAGCACCTGTTTTCATCGCTATTTCTGTCATATATGGATTGCTAATAGGTAGTTTTCTCAATGTAGTCATCTACCGTTTACCCATCATGATGGAACGCGAATGGCAGCGCGCCATTAATGAATCCAACCCTGAGCATACAGAAGCAATTCATGAGCCAACTTACAATTTGACCTGGCCCCGCTCTGCATGTCCTTCATGTGGGCACAAAATAACAGCTTGGGAAAATATCCCTATCTTCAGTTTTTTGTTTCTTGGCGGAAAATGCAGCGGATGCAAAACAAAAATCAGCATGCGCTACCCGCTCATTGAAGCGCTAACTGGCTTATTGACCGGATTGATTAGCTGGAAGTTTGGGTTCACTGGTGTCACGCTTGCGGCCTGTCTGTTTACCTGGTCATTAATAGCGCTGACCTTTATCGACTTTGATACTCAACTGTTACCCGATGACATTACTTTGCCGCTCGTATGGGTAGGTCTGCTCTTCAATCTAAACCATGGATTTACAGATATTCAATCAGCTGTAGTTGGTGCTGTAGCTGGCTACCTTATTTTGTGGAGCATTTTCTGGGCATTCAAGCTGGCAACTGGTCGAGAAGGCATGGGTTATGGAGACTTTAAGCTACTGGCAGCCATTGGCGCCTGGTTTGGCTGGCAAATGCTGCCAGCCGTAATCCTGTTGTCTTCAGTGGCCGGATCAGTGGTTGGTATTGCCCTGATTGTGCTAGCGAGACATGGACGTAATGTACCGATACCATTTGGCCCGTATCTTGCAATGGGTGGTATAGCTGCATTGTTTTACGGTCCGCAACTCTCGGCTTTTTATTTAGGGGCTTGATCATGTATGTGGTGGCACTCACTGGTGGTATAGGTGCTGGAAAAAGTGAAGCGGCGCGTATTTTCGAGTCTCTTGGCGTCCCTGTTGTTGATGTAGACGTGATTTCGCGCAGACTTACCTCAGCATGGCAACCGATGGTTCAGGAAATAGCCAAGGCATTTGGCAAAGAATTTGTGACCCCAGATGGTGCACTTGATCGTGCAGCGATGCGTGAACGTATCTTTAGTGTAGATGCTGATCGAAAAAAACTAGAAGCCATCATGCACCCTGTCATTCATGCTGAAGCGCTAAAAGAACTCAACAAGCACCGAGATGCACCATATCAAGTACTCGCCATCCCATTATTCTTTGAAACCAATCGATACTCTGGATTCGTAAAAAGCACTTTATTGATTGATTGTGACGAATCCTTGCAAATCAGCCGGACAATGCAGCGCAATGGGATGACTGAATCTGTGGTGAGATCCATTATCGCCGCACAAGCTTCGCGCAGTTTTCGCCGCGCTCTTGCCAATGAAATCATCGAGAACGATACAAGCATTGAAGATTTAACTGAAAAAATACGTCAAAAACATGAAAAATACATGCAGGCTTGCATAGTTAGCGATTAAATCTCATAATTCACCGCAACATAAATTTACGCCATGCAGACTGAACGCAAAAAAGCCCGTGCCCAGCTACGACTACCCATTTAACGAACGCATCCGGACGCTATTGCGACTGGAAGACCTGTTCGTCAAGGTCTTGCATAATGTCGAAGAAAATCACGAGTTCCATCATCACTGCGCCCTGATTTCCCTGTTTCAAATTCTTGATGTCATTGACCGGGCAGAACTGAAAACTGATCTGTTACAAGAACTGGACAGACAGAAAATCGTCATGAACAGTTTACGTGGCAATCCATCGATTTCTGAAAAAGCATTGAATGATGTGATTGCAGAAATTGAAAAGACCGCACTGTTACTGCGTGCCAACTCAATCAAGCTCGGACAGACACTTCGTGACAACGACTGGCTGATGAGTATCAAACAGCGCACCAGCATCCCTGGCGGGGTATGTGAGTTTGATCTACCTTCGTATCATTACTGGTTAGGATTGAGTGAAGAAAGGCGTAGGCTAGACCTGCGCACTTGGCTAGAACCACTGATGCCTCTCTGCGAAGCCATTCGAATTATTCTGCAAATCCTGCGTGGTAGCGGCTCTGGCACCAAGCTGGTAGCAGTTCGCGGCGCATACCAGCAAATGCTAGGAGGCGCCAAACCAGCACAAATGCTGAGAATTCTGCTTGATGATGACTCAGCCTGCTTCCCTGAAGTGAGCGCAAACAAATATGCCATCAATATCCGCTTCAACAGTCTGGATTCGACCGAGAAAGCCAAAGCCTGTGATTCGGATGTCGCATTTACCCTCGTACTCTGTAACCTCTAACAATCCCGGATCGACATCAGCATGGCCGAAACTCCACCCAAAAAAAGGCTGGTAGCATGCCCACAATGCGGCACACTAGCCGAATTCAGCCCCGAAAACCCATATCGTCCTTTTTGCTCCAAGCGTTGCAAAATGATTGATTTAGGCGAATGGGCAAGCGAGAGCTATCGCATTCCGGAAACCATCAAACCTGAAAATTTACCTGAAAATTTACCTGAAGATTGAACATGATGATCAGACTCGCACCCCTACTCCTGCTGCTACCCCTCTCTTTTCCCAGTCTTGCAGCCAATACCGAACAGGCTGTGCAGATTAGTGATAATTGGGTACGTGCCACTGCACCGGGCCAGGAAGTTGGCGCAGGCTATATGACGCTGCTGAGTAAAAAAGACACAACCCTAGTCAGCGTTGAAAGTAACGCCGCCGATAGTGTTGAGATTCATAGCATGACCATGGAAAATGGTGTAATGAAAATGCGCAGTTTGAAAGAACTGCCACTTAAAGCCAATCAGCCAGAGAAACTTGAACCGGGTAGTTTCCATCTGATGTTGTTTGATTTGAAGAAACCGCTTAAAGCAGGAGAAAAAGTAGAATTCAAACTGAATTTTAAAGATGGTAAGGGGAAATCCTCAGCACTCAATATCAGCAGCCCGATCAAGGCCTCTAAGGATTAGCCTGAAACTGCATTTGGTATCGTAACTTCGCACCAGATTTTTCCAGTTCAACTCGCATCACCCAGTCACTACGGCCCTGTACACAAATCGGCAAGATTACATCTGCCTGCCAGATACCTGAACTCTGCTCTTTGAAACGATAGCGATTCAAACCCATCTCCATACCCTGCATCGCGAAATCGGCATAGACTGCTTTAGCGTCAGCCACTTTAAGCGTCACCGTAAAAGGTCTGAGTATTTGCGGTGTACGATCGAACTTCAGTTCCAGCATGCCATGCTTGCAGCCACTTACCAGATCAGCACACTGCATGGGTTCTGTCAGCCGGTGCTCGACGTTGCTATAAAAACGCCACTTAGATAACAAGCCAGCCAGCACAAAAAGCACCAGCAGCATTTGATAACGTCTTAGTTTGACTGCCATATTGCGCGCTGCATGCTGATACCATGCGCCCCGTGTTCAAGTGCCGTTTGCATGTCCTGCGGTTGCATACCGCCCAGGGCATAAACAGGCATAGCGCTATCTTTGAGCAAAGCAGAAAACTGTTGCCAGCCTAAAACCAGTGCGCCGGGGTGGCTTGCTGTTGGCAAGACAGGCGCTAATACCACAAAATCCGCCCCCAATTTTTGGGCCTGCAGCATTTCAGCTTGGGTGTGGCATGAAGCAGCAAGCAACAAACCAACTGGCTTTTCAGTGAAAGTCATAAGCTGATGGCTAGGTAGATGCACACCATCAGCGCCTAGCCTTTTTGCCAGATCAACATCTGCATTGATCATCACTTTTGCCTGATATGGTTTAGCAAGCGCAATGACTTCACTAGCAAATTTTTCCAGATCAGGACCAGATAAAGATTTTTCCCTGACTTGAATCAGCTTTAATCCCATATCCAGCGCCGCTTTCAATGCATGAAAAAACCCCGTATGCCCCATCTCTGTAAAATTGGTAATTGCGTAAACATCTGGCAAACACAGCGCATGTAGCACAGGCTCGTTGGCTGGTAGCATGGGAGATACCGTCAACTGATCAGGCAACTCCCAGCTCAGAAGCTGGCCTTCTTTACCATGTGGCTCGGTTGTCCATTGCGGAATTGTGAAAAAATGCAATTTGACGGTTTTATCGGGATAGTCAAAAGTTCGGGTAATCCATGGATAAGCAACAACGGCTTCAGTACCCAGTTCCTCATGCAACTCTCGTTGCAGGGCTTCAAAAGCCGTCTCGCCATCCTCGATCTTGCCACCGGGGAACTCCCACCAGCCAGCCCACGGCTTGCCTTCAGGACGCTTTGCCAGCAAGACTTTGCCATCAGCAGCGCGCAGAACCGCGACTGCAGCATTCACTACTTTAATAGATGTCATGAACTTTTAGCCAAGCCCTGGCGACCTGCGTAATCCCGTGCAAACTGATAGGCCACGCGACCGCTACGAGCGCCACGAGTGTGTGAAAACTCAAGTGCCGCCTTGCGTTCTATTTCTGCAAAGGTGAGTACGCCAAAGTACTGAAGCCACTCTTGAGCAACCGTCAGGTACTCATCCTGACTGAAAGCATAGAATGATAGCCATAGGCCAAACCTTTCCGAAAGCGACACCTTCTCTTCTGTCGTATCACCAGGCCGGATCTCTTCGCCCAGATAACTGGTTTCCAGATTTTCATTCATGAATTCCGGCATCAAATTACGGCGGTTGGAAGTCGCATAGACCAGCACATTGTCAGAGGTAGCGGCCACTGAGCCATCAAGCACGACCTTAAGCGCCTTATAGCCAGGTTCACCCGCTTCGAAAGATAGATCGTCACAGAACACGATAAATTTTTCAGGCCTGTTACAGAGCAAAGTCACAATGTCGTGCAAGGCAATCAGGTCCTGCTTATCAACCTCCACTAGGCGTAGACCTTGCTCAGAAAAGTCAGTCAGCAGCGCCTTCACCAGAGAGGATTTACCAGTGCCGCGCGCGCCCGTCAGCAAGACATTATTAGCGGGCAGCCCAGCAAGAAACTGGCGCGTATTTCGGACGATCTCAGCTTTCTGCACATCTACATTGTGAATCGCATCCAACTTAATCTGGTGAGGATGCGGCACTGCAACCAGCTGGCCACGGCCAGCAATCACTTGCCAGCGCCAGGCGATGGCTTGCCAGTCAGGTTCTGGCACAGCCTGAGGCAGGATTCCTTCTAACCTTGTTAACAATATCTCGGCGCGTGAAATCAGTTTTTCAAAATCTGCCATAACTAGCTTCTATAATCCGCATTGATTTTTACATAATCGTAAGAGAAGTCGCAGGTCCAGACCGTGGCGGCAGACTCACCACGATTCAATACGACCCGCACCAGAATCTCCGCTTCTTTCATCACAGCAGAGCCCTGAGTTTCCTCATAACTTGCAGCACGACCGCCATGCTCGGCGACCAACACATCCCCCAGATACAGTTGGAGGGCATTGACATCCAAATCATCAACACCGGCATAACCTATGGCTGCCAGAATACGGCCAAGGTTAGGATCAGAGGCAAAGAACGCGGTCTTCACCAATGGTGAATGGGCGATAGCGTAAGCCACCTTTCTGCACTCATCACTATCTCGCCCAGCTTCTACGGTGATTGTCATGAATTTGGTCGCGCCCTCACCATCCCGCACAATCGCTTGTGCCAGTTCAATTGCCACTCCAGTCATGGCATCGCGTATAGCCAGATAATCAGCACTACCCTGCTCAATCAGCGCATTCTCAGCCTGCCCGGTTGCCATCATTATCAGCGAGTCATTAGTGGAAGTGTCGCCATCTACAGTAATGCAATTGAATGAGCGATTTACTGCGTAATCAATGATAGATTCGAGCGCTTGCTTACTCACTGCAGCATCTGTAGCAACATAACCAAGCATGGTCGCCATATTAGGATGGATCATGCCAGAGCCTTTAGCTATGCCCGTAATCGTGACCGATTTCCCAGAAAGGATAATTGTTCTGGAACTCCCTTTGGCCACAATATCCGTCGTCATAATAGCTTCAGCTGCATTCAGCCAGTTATCTTCCTTGAGATTCTCAATACAGTCTGGTAAACCAGCAACAACGCGTTCAATTGGCAGCGGCTCCAGAATCACGCCTGTAGAGAACGGTAAAATCTGCTGAGCTTGCACATCTAGCAACTTAGCTACGGCTTCACAAGTCTGCTTTGCTCTGTGCATACCTTCTTCGCCAGTCCCTGCGTTGGCGTTTCCAGTATTGATGACCAGCGCACGAATCTCAGCATTTCTGGCAAGATGGTCTTTGCACAGAGTCACAGGCGCTGCACAAAAGCGATTTTTGGTGAATACCCCAGCAACCTGAGTACCTGTGTTTAACCTGACCACGAGCAAATCCTTGCGATTTGGTTTACGGATATGTGCTTGGGCAAAGCCCAATTCCACACCTTTGACTGGCTTCAATTGCTGGGCTTGAGGAGCTGATAAATTAACTGGCATGATCTTTCTCAACATGGAATCAATAATTCGTCGATTTTACCCTAATCACGTAGCTAAAAACTTGTATGAATTGACTTTGGGCGTTGCTATGGTAGTGTTTGATTATTCGATAATTATGCTGCACACAAAGGTTACGCAAGATGAATAACCCTGCCATCGCTCCAGAACAGGACGCCAGTAGCATTACAGAAATGGGCAACAAACTTGCCTTCACCAAAAAGCTGCAATCCGTTACCAACAAGATTCACTCCACACGCAATATTGACGAAATCATTCTGGAAGTTAGCCAAGACATCCGCACTCTTTTTGAGGCTGAACGCCTCACCCTTTATGTCACAAGCGATGATGGCGGTTCTATTGTTTCCAAGGTTAAAACCGGGCTGAATGAATTCAAGGAGCTCAAGCTCGCCATCAATCCACAAAGTATTGCCGGCTATTCAGCTTTCCATAAAGCAATGCTCAACATTTCGGACGTATACGACGATGCGGAATTGGCAAAAATCAACCCTGGCATCACCTTTCTGAAAGAGGTCGATAAAAAAACAGGGTTCCGTACCAAGCAGATGCTGGTCTTCCCCATTTTCAACCCAGAAGACCAGAGCCTGATGGGGGTAGTGCAGATCATCAATACCATGTCTGGCCTGCGCTTCCCACAAATGGCCGAAGAAGGCGCACCTGAGCTTGCCAATACCCTTGCAATTGCGCTGAATCAACGTCGTACACCAATTGGTGGCGTAGTCAAAACAAAATTCGATTCTTTAGTGACTGAAGGTGTAATCTCTGGTCAAGAGCTCGAATTAGCCCAGCGCTCGGCCCGTAAAAAAGGTAAGGATCTAGAAGAAGTTCTGATGCAAGAGTTTCAGGTCAAACCCACTTTTATCGGAAAATCAGTTTCATCATTCTTCGGCGTCCCATTCGAGCCATTCAGATTAGATCGGATAAAACCGGTGGAATTGATCAAAAACCTCAAACAAGAATACGTCATGGCAAATGGCTGGTTGCCAATTGACGAATCACAAGCTGAGGGATTGGTGATTATGACCACCGATCCAGAAAAAGTGAAAAGCTCTCGCATCGTCAGCAATATCTTTCCTCGCAATACCAAGATTACTTACAAAGTATGTCTAGGCACTGATTTTATAAGCACAGTAGAGCAGTTTTATGGTGCCAGTTCAGGTAGCGGTGATATTGATGACATTCTTTCCACCATGGGTGAGGATGATGAGGAAAATGGACCAACTGCTGAAGATGTTTCTGCAGCCAGCGATAACGAGTTAGTCAAGCTGGTCAACAAAATCATTATTGATGCCTACAATCAGGGGGCCTCTGACATTCACATTGAGCCCTACCCGGAAAAAGCCAAAACGGAAATCAGGTTCCGCAAGGACGGTTCGTTATCTCACTATATCGATGTACCACCTAGCTATCGTAATGCGCTAGTTGCCCGCATCAAGATCATGTGCGACCTCGATATATCCGAACGTCGCAGGCCGCAGGATGGCAAAATCAAGTTCAAGAAATATGGGCCACTGGATATTGAGCTTCGGGTTGCCACTATCCCAAGCGCAGGCGGTATGGAAGATATCGTCATGCGTATTTTGGCGGCGGGGAAACCAATACCTATCGATAAGCTGGGCCTATCTGACCATAACAATAAAAAACTAAAAGAGCTGGTTGCCAAACCGTATGGCCTTTTCTTTGTCTGCGGCCCGACGGGCTCTGGTAAAACGACTACACTGCACTCAGCGCTTAGCTATATCAATACGCCAGATACCAAAATATGGACTGCTGAAGACCCAGTGGAAATTACGCAAAAAGGTTTGCGTCAGGTACAAATCAATAAAAAAGCCGGTCTTGATTTTGCAATCATCATGAAGGCGTTTCTCAGAGCTGATCCAGATGTCATCATGGTCGGTGAAATGCGCGACAAAGAAACTGTTTCAACAGGTATTGAAGCCTCCCTCACTGGCCACCTAGTGTTTGCAACCCTGCACACCAATAGTGCGCCTGAATCCATTGTACGGCTATTGGATATGGGCATGGACCCTTTCAACTTTGCTGACGCACTGCTTGGCATTCTTGCCCAGCGTCTGGCCAAACGCCTATGTGATTGCAAAAAGCCCTATACACCAAGCCCGGAAGAAATTAAGAGCATGCTCAACGAATATTGCCTTGAGCTACAGAACACAAGCAGCTGGAAAAAAGACCCTGAAGGATCATACAAAAATATTTATCAGACCTGGGTTAAAAAGTTTGGTAATGACAAAGGCCAGCTGACCTTATACAAGGCCACTGGCTGCGAGAAGTGCAATAGCACAGGCTACAAAGGACGCGTCGGCTTGCATGAATTACTCGAAGGCACAGATGTCATGAAGCGAAATATTCAGGAACATGCCCGTGTTGCTGAAATGTTTGCTACCGCCTTAGAAGACGGCATGCGCACCCTGAAACAGGATGGTATTGAAAAAGTACTGCAGGGCATTACCGATATGGCGCAAGTCAGAGCAGTGTGCATCAAGTAGCTTTAGTGCTTCTGTAATAAAAAAGCCCAACAAATATTGGGCTTTTTTATTACATATAACGTAGTGATTTACAGTAGGACTTTTTCTATCCCGCCATTGTTCGCCTTGTGCACATAATCCTGCATCCAGTTTTCACCGAGCAGATGCTTGGCCATTTCCACCACGATATAATCGGCCTGTATCCCAGTATCTTCGCCATAGCGAGACAGCCCTTGCAAGCAAGATGGGCATGAAGTCAGTATTTTGACATCCTGTTCTGGCGCTCCAGGTGTGAGGCCAAGTTTGACCATGCCTTTTTCCAGTTCTTCCTGTTTGCGCATTTTGACCTGAGTCGCAATATCGGGGCGCGCAACCGCAAAAGTGCCAGACTCACCGCAACAACGGTCGTTCAGAGCCACATCCTGACCCATCAGAGCGTTAGTTACCTTAAGTGGAGCATAGGTCTTCATCGGACTATGACATGGATCGTGATACATATAACGGGTACCAGAAACACCATCAAGCTTGAGTCCTTTTTCCATCAGGTATTCATGGATATCCAGCAAACGACAACCTGGGAATATCTTCTCAAATTCGTATTTCTGCAGCTGGTCCATACAAGTACCGCAAGACACAATCACGGTTTTGATATCCAGATAATTCAGCGTATTAGCGATACGGTGAAACTGTACGCGGTTATCCGCCGTGATTTGCTGGCCTTTGTCATGATTGCCAGAAGCTGTCTGTGGGTAACCGCAACAGAGGTAGCCAGGTGGCAGCACTGTGGTCGCACCTACTTCGTACAGCATCGCCTGAGTTGCCAGACCGACATTTGAGAATAGACGCTCTGAACCGCAACCGGGGAAGTAGAACACCGCGTCCGAATCCTCAGTGGTCTTTTGTGGATTACGAATGACCGGCACCATGGTGTCATCTTCGATCCCTAGCAGCGCACGTGAAGTCTTGGTTGGCATCGCTTTCGGCATCGGTCGATTCAGGAAGTGCACCACCTGCGCCTTGATCTCAGGCTTACCCAATGTTGCTGGCGGTCTTTTCTTGAAGGCATTTAAAAGCCCAAACTTTTTGAATACCGCATGGCCCAGACGCTGCGCTTTATACCCTATGCCGACCATGAAGGTACGCATCAGCTTGATGGTGGCCGGATCCTTGATGTTGAGGAAGGTCATCGCCAGCGCAGTGCCTGGATTGAAATGCTTCTTACCCTGCTCACGCAAGAAATTACGCATGGCAATCGAAACATCGCCAAAATCTATATCAACTGGGCATGGGTTCAGGCACTTATGGCAAACCGTACAATGGTCAGCCACATCATTGAATTCATCAAAATGCTTGATCGATATACCGCGACGGGTCTGCTCCTCATAAAGGAAAGCCTCAATCAGCAATGAAGTACCCAGAATTTTATTACGTGGGCTGTACAGCAGATTGGCGCGAGGCACGTGTGTGGTACACACCGGCTTGCACTTACCGCAGCGCAGGCAATCACTGATGGAATCGGCAATCTCACCAATGGCCGATTGCTCCATGATGATAGACTCAGCCTCCAGCAACCCGAATGATGGGGTGTAGGCTTGCTCAAGCCCAGAACCAGCCATCAGCTTGCCCTTATTAAAGCGGCCTTCTGGGTCTACCTTTTGTTTATATTCGGCGAACTGGGTAATGGTCTTTTGATCCAAAAACTCCATTTTGGTGATACCGATACCATGCTCACCAGAGATCACACCGTCCAAGTTGCTGGCCAAGCGCATGATGCGTGCTACGGCTTCGTGTGCCTCTTGCATCATCTCGTAATCATCAGAATTAACGGGGATATTGGTATGGACGTTACCGTCACCAGCATGCATGTGTAAGGCGACGAATACGCGGCTCTTAAGCACTTGCTTATGAATTTCATCACATTTATCAAGAATCTTCAGATACTCACGCCCTGTGAATATCTGGTGTAGTTCTTTCTTGATATCGCGTTTCCATGAAACTCGAACCTGATGCTCCTGAACGGCGCGGAAGACATTCTCGACGGCCAGATCAGCATATTCCTGACCAAGTACAGAAACAGCGTCATCCAGGTTATTAATAATATTGAGCCAGTGCGTTCGGATATTGCGTATCAGTGTTAGTGACTGATGGCGCTTGGATACCAGCATGTCAGGGTCGACCTGAGTATCGTCATCTTCGTTCAGTGGCAAGTCACCTTGCAGGAATGTTTCCAACGCATCGGTCAGTTTGAGCTTGTTTTTGATCGAAAGCTCGATATTGATACGCTCAATACCATCCGAGTAATCACCAAGACGTGGCAATGGAATCACGACATCTTCGTTGATCTTGAAAGCGTTAGTATGTTTGGCAATCGCCGCAGTGCGCGCACGATCCAGCCAGAACTTCTTGCGCGCTTCCGCTGAAACTGCAATAAAGCCTTCACCGCCGCGTGCATTAGCAAGTTTTACGATATGTGATGCTGCTTCTCCTACGCTATTTTCGTCATCACTGGCGATATCAGCAATCAATACCATTTTCGGACGTTGTGAGCGATTGGCTTTAGTCGCATAACCAACCGCCTTCAGATAACGCTCATCCAGGTGCTCCAGACCAGCCAGCAAGGTATCTTCATGCGCATCAAGGTGATCCTTGATCTCAACAATCGCAGGCACTGCCAAAGCCACGTGTCCAAAGAACTCCAGACAAATCGTGCGCACATGCTTAGGCATGCGATGCAGGATGAATGTCGCTGAAGTGATCAGGCCATCACAACCTTCTTTTTGTATGCCGGGCAACCCGGCAAGGAATTTATCCGTGACATCCTTACCCAAACCGGTCTTACGGAAATGTGGACCTGGGATTTCCAGAATTTCAGGCTCAGATTGTAGTGTTTTGCCATCTGCATCGTAGCGGCTGATCTTGAACCGCGCGAGAGGGATGTCATGAATCTTGCCAAGATTGTGGTCCAAGCGCTCCACTTCAAGCCAAGTCGCATCCGGAGTAACCATGCGCCATGAGGCGAGGTTATCCAGCGCCGTTCCCCACAGCACTGCCTTCTTGCCACCAGCGTTCATGGCAACGTTACCACCGATGCAACAAGCATCTGCCGAGGTTGGGTCGCAGGCGAACTCAAGCCCCGCTTCAGTTGCGGCTTCCATCACGCGACGGGTAACTACGCCAGCACCACATTGCACAGTTGGTACCTGGCGGCCCACACCTGGCAATGTACGCATTTCGACACGGCCTAGTGTATCCAGCTTTTCGGTATTAATCACAGCTGAAAGCTTAGTTAAAGGCACAGCTCCACCGGTATAACCAGTACCACCGCCACGCGGGATAATGGTCAGCCCTAGCTCGATACAAGCTCTAACTAGCGCGGCGATTTCCTCTTCGGTATCTGGGTTGATTACGACAAATGGATATTCAACACGCCAGTCGGTCGCATCCGTCACATGAGATACACGTGCAAGTCCATCAAACTGGATATTGTCTTTGCGAGTGATCTTGCCGAGTTTGCTCAGGGCCTTTTTGCGCAGATTTTCTGTCTGGCGAAAATCCAGTTCAAAAGCCGTCACTGCCTGACGGGCTGCCACAATCAGTTTCAATACAAGAGGATTACCCTGACTGCGCTCATCAATGGCCTTGATACGATGATGTAATGCAGTAATTAAGGCTTGTCTGCGTTTTTTATTCGCCAGCAGGTCATCCTGCAGATAGGGGTTGCGCGTTACAACCCATAGATCACCGAGCACCTCAAATAGCATGCGAGCGGATCGGCCGGTTTTACGTTCGCCTCGGAGAGAGTTAAGGACATTCCAGATTTCTTCACCAAGGAATCGTATGACGATTTCGCGGTCTGAGAATGATGTGTAGTTATACGGGATTTCGCGTAAGCGGGTGGCCATGAATATATAGAGTAACCAAAGATTTGATTATAACACGCGCTACACATGCAAATTAAGCGCGGACGCTTTGTGGATATTATGTCGTGAACATACACATAATATTATTTCCACTATGGAAGCTTGATGACAAAGCATTCAAAACAAAAGACAATAGTCGGCTAGCAAAGGTTTAATCACAATGAAGCAATTATTATCATCTCCAAGTAAATTTCTTATTCCACTGGTCGTAATTGGCTTATTGGCAGGCTTGTTTTTTTCACTGGGCAATAAATCGCAAGCGCCTGACGTCACCTTCACGACGATTGAAGGCAAGACGATCAAGATGAGCGACCTCAGGGGCAAAACCGTACTCGTCAATTTCTGGGCAACTGATTGCCCTGGTTGCATCAAGGAAATGCCAGATCTGGTGAATACCTACAAGCAATACCATGACAAAAATTTTGAAATCATCGCCGTGGCAATGCCTTATGACCCGCCAAGCCAAGTATTGAACTATAGCCAAAAGAATGCGCTGCCTTTCCCGGTGATGCACGATGGATTCAGTGAAATTTCAACTAAGTTCGAGGATGTGCGATTAACCCCAACCAGCTTCATTATTGACAAAAATGGCAAGATTGTCCGTAAATCGATTGGAGAACTGGACTTTGCATCTTTACGCAGCTATCTGGATTCTAGGAAAGAGACGGCATCCTGATGCTTTGGATTAAAGCTTTTCATATTATCTTCATGGTAACGTGGTTTGCCGGACTATTTTATCTGCCGCGCTTATTCGTATATCACGCGATGTCAGATGACAAAGCCAGCAATGAGCGTTTCAAGATCATGGAGCGCAAACTGTTTTATGGCATCATGACACCGGGCGGAATCATTACTATTGCGCTCGGGCTTTGGCTCTGGTTAGGTTACGGCTTTAGTGGTGGATGGCTACATACAAAAGTCGCCATCGTGACAAGCCTAGTTGCATACCATATCTACTGTGGCAAACTGATGCTCGATTTTAAGCACGATCGCAATCAACATAGCCATGTTTATTACAGATGGTTTAATGAAGCACCAGTGCTAGCCTTGATTGCAATTATTATTCTGGTTGAGATAAAGCCTTTTTAGGTAGTGATAATGAATATTCTGGACTCAGTTTGGTTGGTGAAAATGATCAAAAAATCCGGGAAGTCGCCCACTGCGCGCCTGCTCGCGATTTTTGACATCCTCGCTGATTGGGCAGACGCCCCGAATATCAGGGATCAACTAGACGCTCAAATCAACCACAGCGACACCCCCGACCACTTGATTGACTACCTGACTGAAGAAGCAAAGCAATGTGGTGCTCAGCTACCTGAAATGCTTGCCCAACAAATTTATTTAATCGCAATGGGAGCACTCAAAGAATTTGGACGCAGTGCAGAGCACGCTAATTTTGAGCATGCAAAACTTGCTGCAAAAGCTCTGATCAAAGTCCAGACCGAAAAGGAACTGTCAAAAAGCAAACCCTACATCTATGGATTGGCAGCCACACTGACAGTATGCGTAATAGCTAGTGCATTATTTGTGCAAAAGCACAACTTCAGTTACTTCACAAAAACTGATATTGCAAGCAATCCATTCAGCAATCTCAGTGAATCGGCAAAACCAACCAAGGCGACCCCAAGCCCTCGAGAGACGGCCGAAATGTATGCCTCTATTGAGCAAATGCGCAACGGTGATTGCCATTATCTTGAAGCCTTGCAAATCCCGGACAAACACAAAAAGGTTTACCTTGAGAATGTAGTTGGGGGAGAAGTTCCGAACAACTCAGATGATCTTGCAATCGCAAAAGAATACTTGCAGAAGGTGCAATGCAATTACACGCCCATGCTGATGAAAAACTCCACCAACTAATGCAATCTAATTAGCACAAGTTTATTCTGCCGCAAACCCCAAGCCCTGCAAGGCCTCCGAGCATTTTAAATATACCGTCCGGTATGTTTAAAATCACAAAACAATCAAATAAAATAATTAACTAACTAATTTATATGGTTATTTAATTATACAAATTTAATAAACATTACTTGGCTGTAAATTTGGCATTCATCATAGTTTGGTGTTAAAGTTATCGAATCAACTATTGCTAGGGCACCTATCATGTCAGTCCTTCGTGAAAAAATATTGCAAGTGGCTACTGATTTATTTCAAACCCGCGGCATCAATTCAACTGGTGTTGATACCATCGTTGCAGTGGCTGGCACAACCAAAATGACACTCTACAAATATTTCAGAAGCAAGGAAGACTTGATTCTTGAAGTATTGCAACGGGGCCATCAGGATTTCACTTCATGGCTAGACGCTAGACTTAGCCAAGACACCAAGCTCCCCTCCGAAAAACTACAAAAACTTTTCGATTTTATTGAGGAATGGATAACTGCGCCAGACTTTCGTGGCATGGCCTTTATCAAGGCATCAGCTGAATTTCCAAACGAAGAGAATGCAGTTCATCGATTATCAGCAGAGCAATCCAAACAATTCAGATCATATATTGCAGAGCTCTCCCAGCAATCTGGGATCAAGGACTTTGAGGGACTGGCATTACAACTTTCACTCCTAGTCGAAGGTGCAATGCAAGCGGAACAAATGAAGCGTGGATCTGGCGCTGTAAAATATGCAAAAAAAGCCGCAAAAGTCCTGATTGATTCCGCACTAAAAGTAAGCTAAATACTTTTTATTGCTATCTATTGCTTGCCGGGCAATCGTGCGCTCGGGATAATGATGTTTTATTATCACTTTCAAGACTCTGCATGAAAACGCTCATCTGTGGCTCCCTAGCATTCGACACCATCATGGTGTTCCCTGACAAATTCAAACATCACATCCTCCCTGAAAAGATTCATATGCTGAATGTCGCATTTCTGGTGCCAGAAATGCGACGCGAGTTCGGCGGCACTGCTGGCAATATTGCCTATAACTTGCAGTTGCTGGATGGTGAGCCTCTGATCATGGCCACAGTAGGGGATGATTTTGGACAATATACAGACTGGCTTGATAGCCACAAAATTGACAATACTCATATCAAAGCTATCAGCGGTAGCTACACTGCGCAAGCATTCATCACTACAGATCTGGACGATAACCAGATTACGGCGTTCCATCCTGGTGCGATGAATTTTTCCCATTTAAATAGTGTTAAAGATACGAATGGCGTCAGCCTCGCCATCATTGCCCCAGATGGCCGTGATGGCATGTTCCAACACGCTCAAGAATGTCATGAGGCAGGGATTCCGTTCATGTTTGATCCGGGTCAAGGCTTGCCAATGTTCAATGGCGAAGAATTACTGCACTTCATTTCTTTGGCTGATTACCTTGCTCTCAACGATTACGAAGCGCAACTTTTACAAGAAAAAACCGGTCTCAGTATCGATGAATTGGCCACACAAGTTAAAGCAATGATTGTGACACAAGGCTCAAAAGGCTCTCTCATCTATGCCGATGGTCAACGCTATGAAGTACCATGCGTTGAAGCGCATGAAGTAGTTGATCCGACCGGTTGTGGTGATGCTTACCGTGCGGGCTTGTTATATGGCATCGTACGCGGGTGGGATTGGCCAACTTGTGGCAGACTGGCTTCAGTCATGGGTTCCATCAAGATTGGCAGCCGGGGCGGACAAAACCACAAGCCCACGCGTGCTGAAATTGAACATATCTACAGTCAGGTTCTGGTCAATGAAGTCGCTGCAAAAGAGAATCTGGTTTAACTAGGAGTTGTTATGAGAAATTACCGCTTACTTGCTTCATTATTAATTCTTACCGCAATCGGTTTAACAGGTTGTGCTAGCTCAAATTCCGGCGCTGTTTACAGCCGCGATGAAGCACGCCGCGTGCAAACAGTTAAAACTGGCGTTGTCGAAAGTGTGCGACAAGTAAAACTTGAAGGTACAAAATCTCCGATAGGAACTGCAACTGGTGCGGTTGTTGGTGGCGTTGCTGGTGGCCAAGTAGGCAATGGTGCAGGCCAGACTATTGCAACGGTGATTGGCGCTGTAGTTGGTGGTATTGCCGGAGCAGCTGCTGAAGAAGGGATCACCCGCAAAGATGCACTGGAAATTACGGTAAAACTAGATAGCAACGGCAGCCTTGTTGCTATTGTGCAGGAAGCAGATGATCAATTTCACCCGGGTGAAAAAGTACGCTTAATTGAAAGTGGTGGCACTACCAGGGTAAGCCATTAAGCCATTTACCGATTTGGTTTTTCACCGAAGCTTCAAAATTCAGTCACAAATTCTTAATCTGCCGTTCGTAAAGTCTCCCCTGTTCAAATCACATCAGGGGAGCAATCATGCTCAACCAGCAAGCGGCTCTAAACCAGAATCAGGAATCTTCTCAGCTCTACTTTAGTTTGGCTCGCAATCCAAGCGAGGTAGCCGAAGCCCAAAAACTGCGCTACAAGGTATTTGCCGAAGAGATGGGAGCAAATATCCCCGGTAAAGATGGCTATGACCGTGATGGCTTTGACGCATTTTGTGATCATCTCCTAGTTCGCGAAAGCCGCAATAACGAAGTAGTTGGCACCTACCGCATCCTTAGCCCAAGCATGGCCAATGAGGCAGGTGGCTATTACTCTTCCGGTGAGTTTGATATCAGCCGCCTGCAAAATCTGTTTGACCGCACAGTAGAAGTAGGTCGCGCCTGCGTACACCCGGATTACCGTCATGGAGGTACTATCACCATGCTGTGGGCAGGCCTTGCCAAATACATGCAAGTGAATCGCTATGAATACATGATAGGCTGCGCCAGTGTCGGCATGGCAGATGGTGGACACATGGCAGCAAGCCTCTATAATAAGCTTCAGGCTGACTATCTATCTCCAGCCGAATACCGTGTATTCCCCAATTGCCCGTTACCAATGGAAGCACTACAAAAGGATCTGGATGTTGTCTGCCCGCCACTTATCAAAGGCTATTTGCGTCTCGGCGCCTACATCTGTGGCGACCCAGCGTGGGATCCAGACTTCAATACTGCGGATATGCTGGTGATGTTACCTTTATCCCGCATTAATAGACGATATGCAGCACACTTCTTCAAATAACAGCAAAAAATCCTCACTGATTGTTCGTGTTTTTCGCATCATACGTATCGTACTTCATACGTTTTATGGTGCATTTATTTCGATTTTCATACTGCCCAGAGTGAGTAACAAGCAACGTGACATCATCATCGGTCGATGGTCAAAAAGTCTGCTTGAGGTCATGAGTATTAAAGTCGTGGCATTCGGCCAGATCCCTGACTTCGGGCTAACTGGCACCATGTTTGTAGGTAACCATATATCCTGGGTGGATATACACGCACTAAATAGCATTCGCACTGTACGCTTTATTGCCAAATCTGAAGTGCGTGACTGGCCAATTTTCGGCTGGCTAGCAATCAAAGCCAACACACTTTTTATTAATCGTACGAAAAAGCAGGACACAGGACGGATTGTTGAGATTGCCACCGAGAGCTTACAGGCGGGAGATTGTCTTTGCTATTTCCCTGAAGGTACAACCACAGACGGTACCGAACTTAAGGTATTCAAAGGCAGCATCATGCAAGCCGCGCTTAATGTTGGGAAACCGGTATGGCCATTTACCGTGCGCTACCCTAATCGAGATGGTAGCCTGAATATCAATATGGCCTACTTTGGAGAGATGACGTTAATGGAATCCATGTGGCTGATACTGTCAGAGAAAAGCCCAGTCGTCGAACTCGAATTCCTGACCCCTATCCCAACCAAAGGCCACGACAGGCGGAGCCTGACACTAGCTGCCAGACATGCCATTTCAGATCGACTTAATCTGAAAAACTGATTTCCTTTGGAGCATCTGCAGGATCGCATGGCACTTGAAATACAGCTCTGTCATCCAGCCGCAGTGCGGTCAGGCAACCACCCCAGAGGCAACCGGTATCCAGCGCGAAAAGATTATCTCGTTCCATTAACCCTAATGCAGACCAGTGCCCAAATACGATAGCATCTTGCACAGACTTTCGATCAGGCACATCAAACCAGGATAAATAGCCTTGAGGGATATTTTCTGGTCTACCCTTGAATTTAAATTCCATCCTGCCTTGATCAGAACACACTCTAAGTCGCGTCATCGCATTGGTAATGAGTCGCAACCTTTCCACACCGTTCAGTTTTGAATCCCAGGTATCTGGAAGATTGCCGTACATCTGTTTGAGAAAATCGCGATAGGCTGGCGAGCGCAAAGCCTGTTCAACTTCGGCTCCATAACTGAGTGCATCTTCTATACTCCATTGAGGGAGCAGACCTGCATGTACCATCAAGAAGCCATGCTCGTAATGAATCATTTTTTGATGACGCAGCCAGTCCAGCAATTCAGTTTTATCTGCTGCGGCCAAAAGCTCCTGTAAGGTATCGCCACGATGGGCCGCTACATAACCTTCCGCGACTACCAGCGTATGTAAGTCATGATTTCCCAACACTAGCACGACCGAGTCTCGATGCTGATATACCCAACGTAGAACTTGTAGCGAACCAGCTCCACGGTTGATGATGTCACCCACTAGCCAGAGCTTGTCCTGTTTGGGGTTAAAGTTGATTTTATCCAGAAGGTTCTGAAAAGAATGAAAGCAGCCCTGTATGTCGCCTACGGCGTAAGTACTCATGAAGATTCAATCATGCCGACCCGGGCTGCAAGGTCGGCTGCATGTTATTTGGATTCTGGTGCCTTGAATTTGGCACCACCCTGATTCGCCATATAAGCCACTGCGTTGGCGATCTCATTGTCAGTCAAAGCAGCATTGCCGCCACGCGCTGGCATTGAACGTATACCTTCAATTGCATGCTTGATTAAAGTTTCGTAACCTTGAGCAATACGAGGACCCCATGCAGCTTTGTCACCAATCTTGGGAGAGCCCAATGCACCAACGGCATGACAGGCCGAACAAACACCCGAAACTACTTCTTCGCCACCTTTATCAACATGCGGACCAGCCTCAACGGCGGCCACATCAACCTTGGCTACCGGCATAATGCGCTCTTCAACCTTAGATGCATTCGCAGTAGCGTCTGCATCAGCAATATGTGATGCCTCTATCCCCATAAATAGTTTAACGATCAGCACTATTACCAGCGTTGGGGCGAAAAGTGCACCCAGTATTGCCAATACCACCTGATTGCCTGTTGTCTTTGGAAAATCGTAACCGTGCTCGCTCATGTTTATTCTCTCGTGAAGTGTACTCAATGGCTATGATTATACTGGTAAGCCAGACAGGGTAAAAGGACAAGCCCACCCCTATTTGCTATAATCCGCCTCGCAATAGCAGCTTATCACAAGGCGCCCGTAGCTCAGCTGGATAGAGTGTTGGTTTCCGAAGCCAAAGGTCGTGGGTTCGACTCCCGCCGGGCGCGCCAATAAAAACAAATACTTAATAAAACTTTGGCATCGGAATTAATGCTTTCCCATCCCACTACCCAACTCTGTTCTCCATTTATCCACCGCCTTAAGCAACCACGCTGCGGCCTACATTGCTTGGTGGACAAGCCCTCTTTCCTGATGCTTTGCACCGAACGCTGAATCACCAGTAAATTCACCCGCCGTCGTCTCCGCTGGCCTCGACCAAGGCACAGAGTACGCACCTGTTCCGCTTGGGAGGACGCTCCGCTAACACGCGCTTAGCTGCACTTGGGTGCAGCTATCTCTGTCCGGTTGCCTCTCTGCATAAGCGACAATTTTGAGCGCATGGGTATAGGCTCAAAACAGGAATGCTCATTTATGCTTGGGCAAAAAATAAGCTCTATCACCTTGGGGTGATAGCCCTGCTAGACAAACAGTGGAGAAATGAAATTCCTAAGACTATATTGCAGGGCATAAGACACCTCGACGCTATCGCAACCCTTTCCTTGCCCGGGCTATGGCTGAACTCAATATGATTGATACCATGGGCTACGGAATCTACGAAATGCATATAGGCTAGGCTAGGCGGCATTTCCCCCTACCAGACTATGACCTGAGCGAATCGCAAGTAGTCAAAATGACGATTCACGGCAGCGTAATCGACCCAGCCTATAGCCGCATGTTGATCCAAAAAACGGATTTGTCCTTGCAGGATATTTTCGCGCTAGACCGGGTGCAGAAGAAGCTACCGATTGATGAGGTAATGGCGAAACGCCTGCGACGGGAGATGCTGATAGAAGGCCGCAAACCGAACTTTCATGTCTCAGCCTCAGTAGCTTCTGCCACAGCCACCAAGGCTGACTATATTCGCACACGCCCTCAATCAGATGAGTTTTATGCCAAGCTGGTTACGGACTATCTGGAGAAATTTGGGTCAGCTACACGCAGCGAGCTTGATAAGCTGCTGTTGCCCAAACTAAGTGAAGTCTTAACACCAGAGCAAAAAATGACAAAAGTAAGCACCTTACTCACAAAAATGCGGCGCAACGGTTTAATTATAAATGCTGGCTCTGACAAAGCTTCCTCATGGAAATTTGCTGAGGAAAAAAAGTAAATTGCAAAGAAAAAGCTGCATTTTCCAAAGAAAAATTTAACTAACCAAATGTTTTATATAAATTATTTACATTTTCTCAGAGAGCAAATGTCTTGCTAACAAAGAAAATCTCAAAGTAACCAATGAAATTAAAATTCAAAACCCAAGCTTATCAAACCAACGAGCGCTAAGATGCTTCTCGTCCAATTTTAGTTGTTCCGTCTTGACTCCCCCAGACCAGTGGCTGTTTTGTTCATTCAATTGAAAATAAGGTGTACGTATACTAGCGTCATAAGTCATTTTTCCCCATTCCTCGCCGCTCATAGCCATTTCATGCTGCCATCCTTCAGTTGTTATCATTTCCCGAGTTACCTTAAATCATCACACCTGCCTGAGTAACTCCCTGCCATATTTTCAGATAGTCGCCTTTCTAGATCAACGGTATCTTGATATTCCTCTCCGGTACTTTTTATTCGCTATTTAACATATAGCATATGTCGGTCTTGATGGCCCTAATTAGGCCAAATCTCAACTCGGTTCCTGCCATTCTCTTTGGCTAGGTAAAGACATTTATCAACCTTTCCAATCAAGCTATTTCTATCGTCCCCTTGAATGTAACTTGCCACGCCAAAACTACATGTCAGATTGCCAACAACTTCAAAGTGTCTCTCTTCCAGTATTTTTCGCAATTTCTCAGCTAGCACATGACCTGTTTCTAGAGCTGAGTTCGGGCAAAGCACCACAAACTCTTCACCACCCCATCGCGCAAACAAGTCGGTCTCACGAATCGAAGCAGAAACAGTGTTTGCTAGCTCAATCAACACTTGGTCACCTGATTGATGACCAAAGTTATCATTGATTCGCTTAAAGTGATCAATATCAAACATGATCAATGTAAATGGTGTTGAGAATCTATCTGTACGGCCAAATTCCATTTCAAGCATCTCGTCAAAATATCTACGATTAAAAATACCGGTCAATGTATCTGTATTCGCTATCCGTTTTAACTGGGCCTCTGCACTTACCCTGTCTGTCACGTCGCGAACAATACCAATCGCATATAGTTGATGATGAAGAGTAACTACCGAAAGTGAGATTTCAGCAGGGAACTCTTGGCCATTTTTGCGTATTGCTTGCATCTGTCTTGTTTGGCCGACCAACGACCCTCGGCCCGTGCTCGTGAATTTCAGAAACCCAGCGTGGGCAGCCGGACGATATTGCTCAGGTGTAATTAAGTCATGCAGGTTCTTGCCTATAATTTCAGACTTCAAATATCCGAATATTCTCTCAGCGGCCGGATTCCAATAAGTAACTAACGCCGAGTTGTCGACCATAATCACTGCATCCTGAGCCGTCTCGGTAATGCTTCTCAGCATGTTTTCTTGGTCTGCCAGTTCAGCTGTACGTTTTCTTAGATCAAAATGAAGCTGTTCCAGTTTACCCATTGCCTCAAGTTTGTTCTTTGCAATATGTTGGTCAACCAGCGCTACGATGATGCCGCCACTGAACCAAACCAAAGACATCATCGCGAACACGAATAATGGAAAGTTCTCGTTAAAGCCCCTCGCACTATTCAGGCAAACGCTTCCTGCTTCTATATGCGTACCCAACATGCCAACATAATGCATCGAACTAATAGCCAGCCCCATCACTGTACTTCCCAAGACCAATCGGATTAATGATGGCTTCCTTGCTGAGTTGCCATGATAAAGAATCAGAAGTGCTGCCATTGATGTAAGTATGGCAATCAGAATTGAAGCAGAAAATGTCAGAGGTTCATAACTAATGGGAGGCGACATCGCGATAGCTCTCATGCCAATATAGTGCATGGCACTGATACCACCACCCATAGGCAGGCTACTAAGCACAATGCGCGCAATGCTGACACGCGGTCGATTGACTGCATAAAAGCAGAAAATTGAGACTGATATTGCAAGCAAGGCTGACAGAATTGTTAAATTGACGTCATACCTGATTTCGATTGGAACACGATAGGCAGTCATCGCGATGAAATGCATAGACCAGATTGCCATTCCCAGCGTAATTCCACCGGTGACCATCCAGATATACGCCACATATCCATTACTCACTCTCATGCGCTGAGCCTGAACCATGGCAGTTAGTGATCCGATGATCGCGATCAGTACGCTCAATAAAACCAATTGCATATCCCAGCTTACTGACATATTCAAATTCGATTTTTCCTGTTCAACGCTTTTTGAGTAGTTGTATCGAAAATTGACCAACCCTTAGCAGGGTATCGTCACTTGAATTACAGAATTAAGGCTGTTAATAACCATATAGCTGACACAACGGCGGACGATGTACACATTCATCTTGCCTTGTAATAGTTATGTTTCCTATCAACGACTTATTAACACCAAAATCTTATTCAATAATAATACTAAAATCTTATTCAATAATATAGTGTGACGATAAGCGCATGATTAGCAGTGCATACCCATTGATAGGTGGTGCTTTTTTGATGTCTGATAGCTTCAATAGCTAAGGAACTGATTACTTCTCCTTCACCGTAGCAACTTCGAGCCCTTTCAATAAGTTAATTGCCTGTGCATATTGAAAGTCTTTTTCTGTGCCAGCCTCGAATTGCGAGTTATCGGCGAATTGAGTTTTCGGTTCATCTTTCGTGAGCGAAGCCGCAATATTCTCCGGCTTGGAATTACTTTGAGCTTCCTTAGGGTTTGCCAGATGGTTGGCTAATGTTACTTCTCTTCTTAAGCTAGCATCCTGTTCAGGCGTCAAGGCAGGGTCTTCCACAACATAATCTGGGGTAATGCCTTTGGCCTGAATCGATCGGCCACTTGGTGTGAAGTATCTGGCAACGGTTAGCTTGACTGCGGAGCCATTACTTAGAGGCAGCAATGTCTGAATCGTACCTTTACCAAAGCTCTGGGTGCCGAGTACTTTTGCCCGCTTGTGATCCTGTAACGCACCCGACACTATTTCTGCAGCGGAAGCTGAACCAGCATTGACCAATACCACCATCGGCACCGTTTTCATTTCAGGCGGCAGGTTTCTAAGGTAATCATCTTCAGGATTTGGCCCTACATAGTTTTTTGGATTAGCAAATAAGCGCATTTTTGAATCTGGTGTGCGACCGTCCGAATAAACGATCAATGAATCTTTCTGCAGAAAAGCAGCGCTAACTGATACAGCAGAAGTCACCAAGCCGCCTGGGTTATTTCTTAAATCCAGTACTAGGCCTTTAATTGGCCCTTGAGTTTGCTGGTGAACAGCAATCAATGCCTTGGCCAGATCCTCACCTGTGTGTTCTTGAAATTGGGTAATTCTCACATAGGGGTACCCTGCATCGGTGAGCTTATATTTAATGCTAGGATTTTTGATGATGGCGCGTGTCAGTGTGATATCCACCAAGCCTGCCTCCCCTTTTCTTGAAATGCTTAACTTAATTTGCGTATCAGGTTTACCACGCATTTTCTTGATTGCATCGCCTATAGTCAGGCCTTTCACTGAGTCGTCATCAAGCTGGAGAATCAAGTCACCACTTTTAATCCCAGCGCGATAGGCTGGGGTGTCTTCAATCGGAGAGACTACTTTAACAACACCGTCCTCCATCATCACTTCCAAGCCCAGACCGCCAAACTCGCCGCCTGTTGCAATGCCAAAATCCTGCAAACCTTCGTAATCCAGATAAGTTGAGTGAGGATCCAAACCAGCCAAGGCCCCAACCATGGCATCATTGAATAATTTTGTGTCATCTATTTCATCAACATAATTATTTTTGATGGTCGAATAAAACTCGCTGAAATTCCTGAATTGCTCCCTAGATTTATCAACTTGAGACGCGGTTGCGGCGTGTGAGTCAAAGTTCCAAATCGTCAGGAACATCGTCAATGAAAGAAATAGCGCAGACTTGGTTTTTAGCAACATTGGGCTTCCCCCGAAAAAAACTGAAATTTATTACACTAAATAATCAACAGGCTCAGACTACTCGCAATGTGCTAAGCAAGTTTTTTGGTTTTTAATCATCTAGTAAACTTTAAGAAATCTAAAATTAGTCATAATGCTTAACACTTAGTTCGCTGATCGCCCAAGAAAACAATACTCTTCTTGTGAATTCATGTAACAGGGTAGAAACCTCAAATCCATTCCTTCTTTATCTGCAAGAACCAGCAATCAGGTAATCGGGGAATTAAATTCCATACAAGTTTGACGCTTGTCCAGATAACCTCGTATCATCGGCTGGATGAAGACACCCAAAAGACTAGAACCACTGATCGAAGATGGCCTGATCGATGAAGTAACCCGCCAGCTGATGAGCGGCAAGGAAGCCACTGTTTACGTGGTGCGTACTGGTGACGACGTTCGCTGCGCCAAAGTATATAAAGAAGCTGACAAGCGCAGCTTCCGTCAAAGCGTCGATTACACCGAAGGACGCAAAGTGAAAAATAGCCGTCAGGCACGCGCTATGGAAAAAGGCTCCAAATACGGCAGAAAAGCACAAGAGCAAGCGTGGCAAAGCGCAGAAGTCGATGCCTTGTATCGCCTTGCTGCAGCAGGCGTACGCGTACCCAAGCCTTATAACTTCTACGAAGGCGTATTGATAATGGAGCTGGTCACTGGCGCAGATGGCAACGCCGCGCCCAGGCTCAATGATGTGGAATTTAGCGCAGAAGAAGCACGCATGCACCACCAGACCTTAATACGGGAAGTAGTACGCATGTTGTGCGCTGGCATCGTCCATGGTGACCTTTCCGAATTCAATATCCTGATTGGCAGCGATGGTCCTGTCATCATTGATCTGCCGCAAGCAGTTGATGCCGCTGGCAACAACCACGCCAGCAGCATGCTGGAACGCGATGTGGGCAATCTGGCTGCATACTTTGGACGTTTTGCGCCAGAGCTGCTTAACACGCAATATGGCAAGGAAATCTGGTCTTTGTATACGCATGGAAAATTGAATCCAGATGTCGAACTCACCGGCCGATTCAAACAGGATAACAAGCCTGTAGATCTAAAAAGCGTAATCCGCGTGATTGACGATGCGCGAGCCGAAGAAGCCGCTCGCAGATTACATCAGGGTTAATCCGCTAAATATCATCTAAAGCCTCTTATGTGTCTCAGCGCACAGAACTCCAAACGTTTATGCCTCATCTTGTCGTCTTGATTCAACCCGCATTGCTCAGAACTGGGATTTTCTAAAATCCCTCACCCTGCTTGCGCGGTAACTTATGACTATCAGGGAGACACTAAAAATGAAATTAAGATTGATGACAGCTGCTGTAGCAGGGGCATGTGCAATGATTGCCTTGCCAGCGATGGCTGAAGAAGCCTACCAGGGTTCCTGGTATGTATTGCCGACAATCGGCGTAATGCGCACTGACTCAGACCTTAAAGCTGACAATCACAACTTGAATTATGGCCTGCGCCTAGGTAAAGAAATTAACGAAAACTGGGATGTGCAGGTTGAATTGAACCATGCGAAAGCTGATGAAGACAGCAGCCACTATCAAAACGGCAGATATCGTCAAACCCTGCTAGGTGTTGATGCGCTGTATTTCTTCAGCCGCGACAAATTTCGCCCATTCTTAATGGCGGGTGTTGGCGCAGCTTATAACACCATGAATTACAACGGTAACGCTCCTACCCCAGACGCCAATGGTCACAACTACTCACTCATGGCTAATGTAGGCCTGGGTGCACAATACCTGTTTACCGACAATATCGGCTTGCAGGCGGACCTCAGGCAGGTATTTAGCCGTGCTAAAGCAAATGGCGGCATCTTTGGTAATGATAATCGCGAAACTGTGGCGAATACCTACCTGAATCTAGGTCTGGTGATCAGATTCGGTGGCCCTACCCAAGTAGCGGCTGCTGAGCCAATGCCAGAGGCAGCACCTTATGTAGTGCCAGTCGAGGCAGCAAAGCCAGAACCTGAAAAAATGCCAGAGCCAATCGTAGTAGCGCCCGCCCCAAAACCTTTCACAAAGATGACAATACAGGAAGAAGTCTTGTTTGATTTTGATCACTCTACCGTCAAAGAAGCTGGCAAAAAGACATTAAGTGAACAAGTTGTCGTCCCCATGACAGAAAACCCTCAGGTAGATCTGTTTCTGATTACCGGCCATGCTGATCGACTTGGTAGTGACAAGTACAACCAGAAACTATCAGAACAACGTGCTAATTCAGTCAAGGCCTATCTGGTAAGCCAAGGTATAGAAGCTAACCGCCTGCATGCAGTTGGCAAAGGTGAATCAGAACCGACTGTGAAATGTGACGAAAAGAACCGTAAGAAACTGATACAGTGCTTACAGCCTAATCGCCGCGTAGAACTTGAAATCGAAACACAGACCGCAGTACAGAAGTAATCATCACATAGGCGGTCACACACAGTGACCGCCTGCTACTAATCTATCAAGAATCAGTCATTACCCCATCAGACCAAAATCATAGCAAGTCGAAATACGTCCAGTTTTCAGGAAGATAGATTGTGACCAACAGATCAGCCCATCTTGGTTGTTTTTGTGTGACACTAGTCTACCTTGCACAATCTAAGCGGAACCCCCATGGCCAAACAACCCGAAGCTGGTAACACGCCTTTCAGCGATGTAGAAGTCAGCGATGCAGTGTTACCAACCGTGACCGCCCCGCTGGAGGTAAAAGGCCAAGCGCTGGTGATCATGGCCAGCATCGCTGTCATCTTTGCACTGGATTGGGCGCAGAGCTTTGTCATCGTCATGCTGATCGGTGTGCTCTTAGCCTACACGCTGAATCCGCTGGTGAAATGGCTGGAGTACATCCGCATACCACGCTCGATTGGTTCCAGCATCGTCATTCTGGCGCTTTTGGCTACCATCATCTTCTTTGCCTTTACCCTGCGCGATCAGGTGGAATCCATCATCACCAAGCTGCCAGAAGCCGCTACCAAGCTCACTTCCAGCTTTGCAACCTCGCGCGGTGACCCACTCACCAATATGCAAAAAGTACAGATCGCCGCGAATCAGGTGGAAAAAGTCACCAGCCCAATAGCGCCGACCGACCCTACCGCCAAAAAACCCTCCATGCATGTAGTCATCGACGAACCGAAATTTCAGGTGGGTGATTTTCTATGGCGTGGCTCTTTGGGGCTTTTTGGCTCTATCGGCCAAGCCATCACCATCATCATCCTCGCCTATTTTTTGCTGCTATCCGGCGACACCTTCAAACGCAAGCTAGTGCGGCTCACCGGCCCCACCATCTCGCGCAAAAAAATCACCGTACACATTCTTGAAGACATCAATAACTCCATCCAGCGTTACATGCTGATTCTGCTGGTCACCAATCTCATGGTCGGCATTTTGAGCTGGGTTGCCTTTCGCCTGCTGGGGCTGGATAACGCTGGTGCTTGGGCAGTTGCCTCCGGCTTTATGCACATCGTGCCGTATTTTGGCCCTGTCGCGACTGCCGCTGCTACCGGCATGGCCGCTTACATGCAGTTCAATTCCCTGCTCATGGCGCTACTGGTTTCCGGCGCTTCCATGTTCATCGCCACCATAATCGGCGTATTCGTCACCACTTGGATGACAGGCCGATTCGCTAAGATGAACCCGGCCGCCGTCTTCACATCCCTGCTCTTCTTCACCTGGCTTTGGGGCTTGTGGGGCATGCTGCTTGGCATCCCTGTGATTGTCATTATGAAGGTGGTCTGTGAGCGTATCGAGCGTTTGCAACCGATAGCAGAGCTGCTAGGCGAGTAACAAATGCACTGTCCATATGGCGCATTTACATGGTCAGTTATTTGGTTTACTTTACGTAAATTGATCAGAATTTTTTGAGCCAAAATGCCCAAAAAGCAAATTCATCAACTAAGTCATACACCGTCATTGGTGTCCATTTTGGCTTAGTCAACAAAATGGCCTACAGCATGGCAGAACGAGAGGTCATAGGACTATGCATATGCCTTGAGGCAGTGGGCGGTATTGCAAACCATGCAATCCTTACACTTCGCGATGTACCCGCATATCCCGGAGAAGCGGAGGTTATCTTTGAAACACACGTTCATCGTGATCTGTTCCTAATTCGTCTGCTCGATTTCGTCAAAGAAAATGGAAGCAAACAGCTAACTGGCGTAACGGGTTCATGCCTAACGGTTCTCAAAGAAGTGTGTGTCACAAAGTGTTTTGACGTTAACGAAAGTGTTACAGACTTAAGAAACTCTATTGAGGCGCTTGAAAGTTGGCTCAGTTATAAACGAACTATAACCCTCTGGCTACCTACCCTCGGTATCAACGCAACAATTGAAGTATCCAGATTGGAGTTCTTGAATATCACCGGCAATCATTCCAAACACAATCTTTCTCGTCTGACTGTCGTATCTAAGGAAGTTGCCAAGATTCTGAAAGATCATGGATATTCCGTTCCAGAAGAACAAATCCCTCTTGCTCTGGACGACTTCAAGGAGCATTTGGCTGATAACTATTTTGTATATTACAGTACTTGGCTATCAGAGTTACTCAACAACGTGCGTTGGGGTCTACAAACTTATCTAAGTCCTACATTCACTCGTTCATACAGGACTAGCCCAGAAGATTCAGCACTATATAGCTACGTTTACCCTGACGAAATTCGCGAGGATATTCCACGGCAATGGTTCTGGCGTCTCATGAATAACGTGAGAGCACGCCCATATCTGAAGAAGTTCGTAGGCGCGCATTACCTCAAACAAGAGAGTTCTCTTGAAGTATAGGGTGTGTAGTCCCTGCCCACCCTATACAGCCAAATAGCTATTAAGAAGTTGTATGATGACTGGAAAAATTAATTCGCAGGTAGCAGGAGAAATACATGACCGACATTGATAACCGCATTGAAGACGATAGCGCTGTTTATAAGACGCTATTGGAATCGACCAAGGCGATCCCATGGAAAATCGACTGGAGCAGCATGAAGTTTGCCTACATCGGGCCGCAGATCGAGAGCCTGCTTGGCTGGACGCCTGAAAGCTGGGTATCGGCTGAAGACTGGGCAATGCGCATGCACCCTGAAGATAGAGAATGGGTGGTGAATTTTTGCGTTTCGCAGTCACAAGCGGGGACTGACCACGAGGCAGATTACCGTGCGCTGACCAAAGATGGCGACTATGTGTGGATACGCGATGTGGTGCATGTGGTGCGCAAGGAAGATGGCACGGTTGATTCGTTGATTGGCTTTATGTTCGATATCAGCGAGCGTAAAAAAACCGAGCAGCAATTGATCACCTTGCAAAAAGAGCTGGAAGAGCTTTCATTCAAGGATGGGCTAACTGGCGTTGCCAACCGGCGCATGTTTGATTCGATCATGGAAGTGGAATGGGCGAACGCACGACGCAACAATCAGCCGCTTTCGTTGATCATGATCGATATCGATTATTTCAAGCAGTACAACGACCACTATGGGCATATTCAGGGTGATGACTGCCTGAAGAGTGTGGCAAAGGTGTTGAGCTCGGCAGCGACACGATCACGCGACTTTTTTGCGCGCTTTGGCGGGGAAGAGTTTGTACTGGTGCTACCGGAAACAGATGAAAACGCCGCGAAGAAAATCGCCGAACGATGCCGCAAGCTGATTTTCAAGCAACAAATCCCGCATGAGAAATCCCATGTCAGCCATGTGCTGACTGTGAGTCTGGGCGTTGGCTCACTCACACCAACACATCAAGATGAAGCCATCAAGTTTATTGATGAAGTAGATAGACGGCTTTACCAGGCGAAACAAAAAGGCAGAAACTGCATTTTTGAAGGCCAGTAATCTTACCCCCACTAACCTGCCTTGGCGACTAGGCAAGCGTCATGGAAGATAAAGCTTCGGTACTGTGTATAGGCTGAATAAAGCCATTGGCCGGGTCGTTGATTGCTTCGATACTGATTCTTGGCGCAGAAGATCTGACATCGCCAAAAATAGTGGCGAATGAGACATCCGAAGCATCGCGGCCAGTGCCTATCCTCACCAGCCCCATCGGGGGCGATACACCTGTTGGGTCAAACAGATACCAGCGATCACCCAAAAACACTTCTACATAAGCATGAAAATCCGTGGGGCCCATGGCTGGGTCTGCGCCGTAATCAATGCCGGTGACAAAGCGCGCAGGGATATTGACCGCACGGCACAAAGCGATCATCAAGTGTGCAAAATCGCGGCAGACACCGACCTGATCTATCAAGGTATCGACCGCCGAAGTGCTGACATCCGAGCTACCGGATTTGAAGCTTGTGTGGTTGCGCACCCAATCCTGTATGGCCTGCACGCGCCAATAGCCTTGATTGAGCTGCCCGAACTCGCGCGTGGCAAAACGTCGCAAACGATCCGACTGGCAATATCTGCTGGGGTAAATATAGGGCAACACTGCCGAAGGCAATTGCGATGCGCGGGTTTCTGCAATACGTGTGGGGGACTCTGTAAAGTGCTCGATATCTACCGTGGCGCTGTATTTGATAGTCAAAGGCCCAGGCTCAGCCTTGAGCTGCATAAATCGCGTACCAAAGGATTTATCTGAATAAATCAGCGGGATAATCTGCGGATTGATCTCCAGACTTTCGGTGAATACTTTCTGGTGTCCAGTTTCTGCAGCGTGAATATTAAAAATAAAATCGCTGGCTTGGTTAGCGATTTGGTACCAGAGATCTATCGATAGTTTTAGTCTGATCATGGGCAACTTTATACGGTGAGCCTGCAAAAGACAGGCGGGCTTTTATTACTTCTCTCGGAGCTTACGAATGATGCCCCAGGTAATCCAGCCGCGTTGTGCCCACTTAAGGATGCCAACTGGTCGCATCGCGATGAGTGCTGTCCCAATACCCACTACCCAGGCTGGATGACCCTTGATGAATCTCAATAATGCCAGGCCACGATCTATCATTGTGAGGGGTGAGTGCAGCACCTGCATGTTTTGCGTTAGCATCAAGCGCTGTGAGGCTATCTGCGTAAGCAGGCGCTCACGTCGCGCGGCAATCAGCTGCATTTTACGGCTCACGCGTATGCCTTAGAAATGCGAGTCAAGCTTCTGCCTATCTTTCAATAGTTCCAGCATGCTTGAGGAAAATAAGCGTGGTTTGTTCCTGGCTTTGCGCATCGTATAAAACAAAGTAGCGAAACCGCAGAGCAGAAAAAATACAGATAGCAGGCTGAGAACAAGGATGCGTTGTGTATCCCAGAACAGGGCCACCAACAAAATGGTGGTGAGCAAGACACCGACCCCAAAACAGAACAGTGCCGTCAAAGAAAGCTTGAGCAAAGACAGCAAATGCTCTCTATCTTCTTCCAGATCGGTTGAGAGTAAATCAAGCCGGGTATAGACAACCGCCACCAATGTTGTTGCCAACACTGTCAGCGAATGTAGTAGGCCTTTGCCGGGAGCAGATGTGTTCTGATCCATATTGTGTGACTAGCGACGGCCAATAAGCAGACCGACTGCCAAGCCAAGTGCAGCTGAAAAACCGATGGCTTTCCATGGATTTTCATGTACGTATTCATCAGTTGCCTTAGCAGCAGCTTTGGTTTTGGCTAGTAATGCAGCCTGTGTCTCGGCCATGCTGTCGCGCACGACTCTGAGTGATTCCTGGGTCTTAGCACGTAACTGTGCTATCTGGTCACCACCTTGGTCTGCAGTTGCTTTAAGCAGCGCTTCTGCATCTGCGATGACGACCATAAAGTCCGCAGTCAATTGTTCAGTAGAACCTTGTTCAGATAATATTCCCATGCTTTTCTCCATTGTTGATTTGGTTTTTGGACTAGCCATCAACCCGTGTTATTTGCGCAGCAGCAAAATAGCGCCAGCGACGATTGCGCCTATGCCAACCCAGACTGGGACATTCACTGTCTCCGTATCCTTGACTGAAAGTTCGATAGGGCCGACTTTAGTCGCATGCGTTTCCTTGGTGTAAGTAAAACCACCGTATGCCAGCGCCAAAGCCCCAGCGACAACCAGCACGATGGCAAACATCTTGATTGCATTCATCTTGTCTTCTCCGTTAAGGGTAAAGTTTTATTGGTAAGCAGAAGCTTGAGTAACAGAAACCTTCAATCAAAGCTTCTGTTATCCGGCTTATCGCTCTATGCAAAAACTACTGGTCTTAAAGACGCCGACCTTGAATAACACGCACCAGTATCATCACGATCGCGACGACTAGGAGTATGTGAATGAAGCCACCCAAGGTGTAGGAAGAGACCAGTCCGAGTAACCAGAGAATAACCAGAAGTATGGCAATAGTTTCAATCATTTGTTGTCCTCCTGATCAGACCAGCTATGTTTACTTGGCTTTAATGTGCATGTCATTTTTAACTGACTTTACGCCGTTAACTGTTTTGGTCAGTTCGAGCGCCTTATTGATATCAGTTTGCGTACCTAAGAAGCCGCTCAGTTGGACAATACCCTTAAAGGTTTCAACATTGATTTCTGATGATTTCAGAGTAGGTTCGTTAAACACGGCTGCTTTCACTTTAGTCGTGATCACGCTGTCATCGACGTATTCCCCTGTACCTTCTTTTTGCGCTGTAGAAGCGCAACCGAGTAAAACTGTCAGGGTTAATGCCATCAAAATGCTAGTAATGTATTTAAGTTGTTTCATTGCTGTACTCTCCATATAAATTCAAACAGAGCATGGGGAATCCCTAACTGAAAGCAATGGAACTTACTTTGAGCCTCTGTCGTTGGTCGACTATACAGTTGACCACTAGCTGATAGGCCAGTGTTACCAGCGCATCTCATCGAATATTTTTCTCAACGAACTCACTGGAACTCATGCAGTTTGCACTGATTGTGCAAGTGACTCTGTGCGATAACACACTTATAAGCTTCTTATCTTCAAACATATCTAATCAGGAGCACTACAACAAAGCAGGATAAATCAGTCCAGTGTGTGCGCTATAGAACAGACTGCCTTAATTAAATCAGCGAAGCTTCAGGCTGTACTTGTATATTTTTAGGAGAAAAATATGAAAAAAACACATGCTTTATTATTGTTAATCGCTGTAACGATGAGCGGTTGTTTTGTAGATCGTTATCACGATCGTGGACGCGGTGAAGGTGGTGGCTACGAAAGAGACCGGGATCATGGAAGTCAGGAAAGAAACCGGGACAACCACGATGAGCATCATGATGGAGACCGAGGCAGAGATCACTAAAGCTGGAGTTACATCTATAGACGCATGCAATAACTAGTACGTCCAGACAATAAAAACCCGAGGATTACTCGGGTTTTTATTGTCTGGACCACTGACACATTAACTTAAACGAAGCTAAATCAAGCCATCATCTTAGTGACGCTTGCCATGTCCATTACCATGATTGCCATTACCACGGTCACCGTGATCATTACCTCCATGACCTTCATCGCCACGGTCATCATGTCGGCCTTCACCATGTTGCTCACGATAGCGCGGCGCATAGTCACGGTTATACCAGCCATCCTGCACAAAATAGACGCGCTCACCGCAGGCATCGTATTCACGGCAGTGCTGACTCCAATGTCTGCGATGTCCTGGTGGTACACGCAAATAGATAGGTGCACGTTCTTCTGGGACAACCTCAATGACTCTTGGTTGACTGTAAATCACTTGTGGCTGTGGATAGTCGCCAATATCAATACGTCCATAGAAGCCTGGCTGACCAACACTCACTGAGACGCCAACATCGGCTGAGTGTGCTGGGCTAGTGAAAACAACAGCAGCGATTGCCGCTGCAACTAGATAATGTTTCATGCTTAACCTCCTGATGCCAATGGCTCCCGAATAAAGCTAAAGCGGTAAACTGAATATTTTACTGCTGCATCATTTGAGGACCGGCACGGTAGTATATGCCGGTTCCCAAACCTTACTCTGTTATCTAGCGCACATAAGGCAAAATAATCACTGCATAAGATGCATTACGCATTACTGATTACGCCCACGGTTTCCCTGTTGTTCCTGCCCACCTCTAGATTCACGTCGCGCATCATTACCTTGTGGTTTTTGTTCCCTGTTTTGGGGATTTTGTATCTGTCGTTCTGGCTGCCGCTCATGATCCTGAGTGACCGGACGATTCTGTTGTTGATAATCTGGTCTAGGTCGCTGTGTCTCAGTATCTCCACGCAAAGATGCCGGTGGTCGCTGACTAACTGGTTTTTCCTGCTGAGGTTTCGACTCTACTGGTACATTCTGGCGTTGACCTGATGAGTCGTGGTGACGATCTTCTCGCGGCGCTTGCTCTTGCTGCCGACCTTGTTCGCGTTCTGGCGAACTGCCCGGTGGCGGAGACTCCAGACGTTCCTGCTGGTGATTTATCGGCCGCTGACCATCGTGATCTATTGAATCACCGTTTGCCGGGCTGCCTTGCCTTGACTCACGACTCGGGGCCCTGCCCTCTTGCTGTTCACGATATTGTTGACGTACTTTTGGATCTCGCGGTTGATAACGGTAGTGCTGCTGATTCAGCTCTCGCTGCTCACGTTCTTCATGTGGATATCGATCACCTGAATACTGGCGTTGATAACTTGGTATCGGCGCTGGCCTTGGTGCTGCGCGCCGATCCCATCTGTCCCAACCGCTCCTGCGCTGCTCCCAATCACGACCCCAATGATCGCCCCAACGTGGAGGGGCATCCGAGCGCCAACCAAAAAAGAACATGGGTGGCTGGCGATAATAACTGACCGGGATTCGCAAAACAAAAACAGGCACGAACTCAGGCTCTACATAATACCAAGGGCCGTTGTACCAGGTGCTCTGATACCACTCATCATCCTGATAGACCCAATACATGCCATCATAGAAAAAGTAATTAGCCTCAAGCTCCGGCGCATAGTAGACGGGATAACCCGGAACAACGACCAGATTCGGATATATCGGTACATTAAAGCCTATACTGACTTGAACGTCGGCATTTGCCATCGGACATAACATCATCCAGAGTAGGATGAATAGATAACGGATTTTATGCATATTGGGTCTCCTAGCTGACATTAGATAGTAATTCAACTCAAGTAGTTGCATCGGTTCGCTATCGTACAGACGAATAAAAATTGACACGGTAGTTTAAATAACTTGAAACTATATCCCTCGTCATCCGCAAAGAGCAGGGGCATCACCCCAGATTATCACCACTTCTTTTTTCACATCATTACTTAGATGATGCACATCAACTATAAGAGGACATGCTCATGGTTATAAACAGAATTGGCTTTACGACCATCGCAAAATTTATCGCTACCATATGGATACTGCTAGTCGTCGTCGGTTGCAGCGCTATCCCGACCATGGTGCCAGACATGTCTACGCACCCATCCCAAGCCATGCAATTACAAGGCGCGCATGGTCCACTTACAACTAAGCAGAGCAAAGACGTGCTGGCCAGACTGAGCAAGAATGGCGATGACACCAATATTTTTGACAAGCATCTAGCGATTGAATCAGAGATTGTCGATAGCCCCTTGGTTGTCGGTAACCAAGTAGAGCTTTTGGTGGATGGTCCCACCACCTATGACGCCATGTTTGCTGCTATTAAAAATGCAAAAGACCATATCAATATGGAAACCTTCATCATCGAGGATGATGAAATCGGACGTAAGTTCTTACATTTACTCACTGATAAACAACTCGCTGGTGTGCAGGTTAACCTGATTTACGATAGTGTCGGCTCAATCAACACGCCAAAAGAATTCTTCAATCCTCTCAAGGATGGTGGCGCCAACATCCTTGAATACAACCCGATCAACCCGCTCAATACGCGTAAAGGGTGGCAAGTTAACCAGCGTGATCACCGCAAATTGTTGATTGTAGACGGACAGGTGGCTTTCGTTGGCGGCATCAATATCAGTAGCGTCTATTCCAGGGGTTCCTTTGGTAAATCCAAAGCAAATAGATCCAAACAGCCATGGCGGGATACCCATTTGCGCATGGCTGGGCCAGTAGTCACTGAATTCCAGAAATTGTTCATGGAAACATGGGATAAGCAGAAAGGCGATCCGCTAGAGGTTAAGGACTACTTCCCCGAGCCAAGTGTACAAGGCAATGAGGTGGTACGTGCCATAGGCAGTTCGCCTGATGAAGACTACAGCCAGATCTACGTTACTTTACTCTCCGCCATCAATAGTGCTGAAACGCAGATATTACTTACCAATGCCTACTTTGTGCCCGACCCACAATTGCTGACTGCACTAAAGGAGGCAGTAAAACGCGGTGTAGATGTCAGGCTTTTATTGCCAGAGAAAACTGACTCGGTCATGGTATTTTATGCCTCACGCTCTTACTACGATGAGCTGTTAAGTGCTGGAGTCAAGATCTACGAACGTCAGGATGCATTGCTACACGCCAAAACAGCCATCATTGATGGGGTCTGGTCGACGATAGGCTCGACTAATCTGGATTGGCGCAGCTTTACCAATAACCAGGAAATTAATGCTGTCATGCTCGGACAGGATTTTGGTGACAAGATGCAAGCGTTATTCGCGCGCGACATGGAAGCATCAAAATTCATTACGCTGGATGAGTGGAGACAGCGCTCAATCACAAGTCGCATCAAAGAAAAGGCTGCACGCCTATGGGCACACTGGCTATAACTTCTTATTTTACTCTGCGATACCGGCAATACTGGCGCATGTTGCCTGTGTTCATGGTGGGCTGTCTTGCCTCAAGTCTGACATGGGGTATGACGCCCGACTCCTTCTCGGCGCCTCTTCGTGCCAAGTATGTACAACTGGAACCCCAACTACTGAATAACCAATTCAAACGTGAATTGACGCTGGATTCGATTGAATCATCACATGACCTTAAAGGTGATATTTATGCTGCGATTGATTACCCGTTCGCAAAAGTTAATCTGGCACTGAATAACCCGGTTCACTGGTGTGATGTGCTGATACTGCATATCAATGTCAAATATTGTCAGGCATCTCTGAATAACAATGGTGCAGTGCTCGCTGTAGATTTGGGTAAGAAACTGGAACAACCTCTTGCAGATGCCTACCGCGTCAATTTTAATTACCGTGAAGTCATTACAACGCAAGACTATTTTGCCGTAGAACTCAAGGCCGAGACTGGCCCACTGGGCACGCATGATTACCGCATCTGGATTGAGGCAACACCACTCGCGAATGGCCGCACCTTTTTACACTTCAGTTATTCCTATGCCTTTGGTCTAAGCGGGCGACTCGCAATGCAGGCTTATCTGGGTACCATAGGCAGAGATAAAGTAGGCTTTACAATAACGGGTAACCTGCAGAATGGCAGACCCAACTATATTCAAGGGGTACGCGGTGTAGTGGAACGCAATACCATGCGTTACTACTTGGCAATTGACGCCTATCTTGCTGCACTGACGACACGGGCTGACGCTCAGCTAGAGCAACGCCTGCAAAACTGGTATAGCGGCACAAATCAATATGCCATTCAGTTGCATGAGGTTGAACGGGATGACTACTTATCAATGAAACGCAATGAATATGAGCGTCAACAAGCAATACACTAGGAAGCGCCTTGCTGTCTGATAAAAACTAAGCCCTGCATAATGAATACAGGGCTTAATGACTTTCTAGAGAGCTGCGTTCTGTCTAGAGGCTGAAATACCAGTAATGATCAACCATCAACGCTGCAAATAATACTGTCAGGTAAATGATGGAATAGCGGAACATCTTTCTGGCAAGCAGATCCGAATACTTACGGTAAAGGGCAATCGCGTATGCCATAAAACCTATATTCAGTATCAAGGACGCGATCAGATAAATCACACCGCTCATGCCATGGCCATACGGCATCAAGGCGACAGCAAACAGGATGATGGTGTAGAGCAGTATGTGCTGACGGGTAAACTCTTCACCATGCGTGACTGGCAACATCGGCATCTCAACCTTGGCGTATTCTTCACGGCGATACAAAGCCAGTGCCCAGAAATGCGGCGGCGTCCAGGCAAAAATGATCAGGAAAAGTATCAGTGCTTCTGGTGAAACTACATTGTTCACAGCCGCCCAACCTAGGATTGGTGGCATGGCGCCAGATGCTCCACCAATCACGATATTCAATGGGGTGGCTGGCTTCAGAAACACGGTGTAGATCACCGCATAACCAAGAAAAGTAGCGAACGTCAGCCACATGGTGAGTGGGTTAACAAAGATGTAAAGTATAAGCAGCCCCAAGCTACCAACAATCGAGGCAAATACAAAGGTTTCAACAGAGCTGACTTGACCTGTGGGCAGCGGACGGCCTCTGGTGCGCGCCATGTTGGCATCTATCTTTTGTTCGATCAGGCAATTAAAGGCTGCTGCAGCGCCAGAGGCCATGCCGATGCCGACAGTACCGGCAATCAGGATCGTCAAAGGCACCATATGAGGCGTGGCGAGAAACATGCCGATGATAGCCGTAAAGACAATCAGTGCTGTCACGCGTGGTTTGCATAAGGGGAAGAATTTCTGAAAACTGATCCCTACTTTTTGCAATTGAGTAACGGTAATTGCGTTCATCTAACTTCCCCTCTAAATGCCGTGATTTTTGAGTTTATTATTATGATGGTAACTACTAATAAGGCCGCACCTAGATTATGCGCGACCGCCAGAATAAGTGGTAGATGCAATACCAGATTTGCAATCCCCAAAGCAATTTGCACTGCTAGCAATAGCAGTAACTGCCATGCCATCAGACGTAAATATGAGTTCTTGAGCAATAAATGCCCTAATACACCAAGATAGATAAAAGTAACCAAAGCACCTAATCTGTGCGTCCATTGAATCGCAGTAAACGCCGCTAGCTCAAGCGGTTTACCTTCTGCTGTTTGGCCTAGTTCACGTATCCAGTGGAAACCAGTTACGAAATCCATGTCGGGCATCCACAGCCCATGGCAAGTAGGGAAATCCGTACATGCCATTGCAGCATAATTGGAGCTGGTCCAACCACCTAAAAATACCTGAACGAAGATCACAAGCAAGGCACCACGAATTGCCAGTTTAAGATTTGCGCTCCCGACAAATCTGGCAGACACCACACCCCAATGGCGATGTGCGATCCATGTTAACAATGCCAGAGTCGTCATGCCCCCCATTAGATGCGAGGTCACAATGACCGGTCTCAGCAATAGTGTCACCGTCCACATCCCCAGCGCAGCCTGAAACATCACCAGCAAGAGCAAGACTGAAGGTACTATTGGGCTAACTTTGATCTGGCTTCTTGCTCGCCAGCCAAGAATGAATAAACTCAATATAAGTAAACCCAAGCTACCAGCAAAATAGCGATGTACCATTTCTTTCCAGGCTTTGTGAGCGACGACTGGCTTATCGGGATATACGGTTTGTGCATGTGTTATGGCAACCTCACTCTCAGGTACAGTCAAGGTACCATAGCATCCGGGCCAATCTGGACAGCCCAAGCCTGCGTCTGACAAACGCACATAAGCACCCAGTACAACCACCCCTAATGCCAGCAGGGTTGCTATCAGTACTAGCTTTCTAAACCACGAAGCTGCCAAATACGACATCGTTACCCTGCCCATGAATATTTTAGAAGCTTCACCAGGTCTTTCCTGATATCAGCCGCCGGCACATCGGGACGATAGCTCATCATGAGATTACCCAGAGGATCTACCAGATAGATACGCTGACCACCCACAGCAGGCTGACCAGAAAGATCAAACTGCTTGGCTAACATTTCAACTTCATCACGCGGCTTATTGATAATCAGCATTTCCGGGTATTGCTCATGCAAAGACTCAAAACCTTGCTCTGCAGAAATGAATATACGCTGAACACGATCTGAGTCTTTTGCCATCGAGACATGAATCTGCCGCATATTGTGCAGGCTCTCTTCACAACGCTTGTCGCATTGATCAGCGACAAATATCATGCTCCATTTGTCCTGCCAGATATCGGGACTTAACTTCTGCCCGGAAACATCCAATAGCACACTGTGTATATCAAGTTTTCTTGCAGGAGCGATCATTTCTCCGTTACTGGATCCTCCAGGGTGCCAGTCAAAATGATGCATCAACATCACCAATAGCAGTGGCAAGGCAAAAAAAGCAACAATCAGCAGCAGCACCAATCGCCCACGTGTCTGAGTTTTGCTACTGACTTGCTCGTTCGTCAAATCCTGCACCTTAAAATTTCCCGTCATTCTCTTCAGTTTCAGTTTTCTTGAAACTCACAAATATATAAATGGCAATTGCCGCCAAGGCAAAGCCGAACCACTGATAGGCATAACTTAAATTCATCCCAGACTTATCATCTGGGGCTACCCAATGCCTTACATAACCGCCACCACCGCTGCTCTCGTCCATTCGGATTACTGTTGGCATCACTGTATATGGCACCATGCTCTGGTAGCGCTTCATATCCATGTTTTGCCATACGGTCTGCCAGTGTGATTTATCCAGTAACTGCGCCGATTCCAATGTATAAAACTTAGCACTCGGCACCCAGACCCAGCCTGACAACGCCTGTTTTCCTGTGGGCGTTTCTATCTTAGGCAAGTCTGTATGATTAGCTGGCGCTTCAACCCAGCCTCTGTCTATTAACACTACTCTGCTTGGCTGATCCATCAACAAGGGCGTAATGACGTGATAGCCAACCCGCTCACCCTCTACCTGATTATCCAGCAGTATCTGATATTGCTGCAGATATTCACCAGATACCTTTACAGGGCGATATTTCCACTTATCAGCTTGATCTATAGTCGCTGGCAATGCCACCGCTGGGGCATGCTTGTACTGCTCAAACACCGATTGCAAAGCTTGTTTTTGTTCAGCCTTGTTGTATTGCCACATACCAAGTTTGATAAATAGCGGAATCACGCACAAGGTAATCAGGCCGCCAATCAGGCTAGGCCTGAAGCGATAAACTGACCACCAATGCTTCGCGCCTTCAAATTGCAAATTACTCATATCAACCGCATAATGACCAAAACTCTCTGGAGAATATCGTGCTAGTTAAAATCATTATTGTTCTTATGCTGCTACTTATTGTTGGTAGCCTGTTTTCTGCCTTGGTACTGATGGCAAAAGACAAAGGCGCCGGAACCCGTACTGCAAAAGCACTGACCATTCGTATCGGCTTATCCATCACACTATTTCTGTTCTTGATGGTTGCCTATTACTTTGGCTTGATCGGCCACCCTCACCCATAAAAGTCATTAGATAAAAAAAGGGGCGAGCTTCCGCATCGCCCCTTTTTTATATATTGATTACAGCCAGTAGACGAATATAAACAAACCTAGCCATACCACATCAACAAAGTGCCAATACCAGGCTACGCCTTCAAATCCAAAATGGCGATCAGCAGTAAAATGGCCTTTCATACTCCGGATTAGAATGACAATCAGCATGATGGTACCAAGAGTCACATGGAAGCCATGAAAGCCAGTCAGCATAAAGAAGGTAGCACCATAAGCACCTGCACCTAAAGTCAGCCCCATTTCAGTATATGCATGATGGTATTCAAAAGCTTGGCAAACCATAAAAGCGATACCAAGCGCCACTGTTAGAAACAGGCCGATTATCAATTGCTGGCGGTTGTTCTTCAACAAACCCCAATGTGCCCAGGTAACAGTCGCACCCGATGTCAACAACAGCAATGTATTGATTGCTGGGATACCCCATGCTTCCATTGGCGTGAACTTGGCAGCTTCATAAGTCGCGCCTAACACCTTGCCACCAGGGCCAGCTGACGGCCATGCGCCAACAAAGTCTTTATACATGGTGAACTGTGGATCAAAGTGAGCAATTTCTGGGACTGAAATGACGCGCATATAAAAAAGAGCGCCAAAGAAAGCTGCAAAAAATGCGACTTCAGAACAGATAAAGGTAATCATGCCGACACGGAATGATTTGTCTTCCCACTTTTTGTACTGACCAGTTTCACTTTCTAAAATGACTTTCCCCATCCAGCGAAAAACCATTGCAATGATCAGGACAAATCCAGCAATCATCATCCACTTACCTGGTGTGGTTAGGTAAGCCAGAGTTTTATCCTTATCAGTTGCAACGCTGAGAATAAACCCCGCTGCCAGCGACAGAAGACCTGCCGAAATCATGACCGGATAAGCAACCGGGTTTGGTACAAAATAATGATTTTCGCTATGTGTTGCCATGCATCTAACTCCTCTGCATTGTTTTATTTTCTAATTACTTGCCCAGTGTTGATACATTGTTGTATCAACTCAAGCTCCCTAAAAAACTGCCCCACCAAATTACAATTTACTTCTCTACCGCATTAAAAAAAGCGTACGACAATGTGATTGAACTTATATCTTTAGGCAAATCCGGACTGACATAAAATCTCAATGGCATTTCCTTGGCTTCGCCTGCCTTCAATGACTGCCTCTGAAAACAAAAACATTCAATCTTCTTGAGATACAGCGAGGCCACACCAGGACTCACACTAGGTACCGCTTGCCCTACAACTACCGCATTCGTATTGTTCTTAGCTTCGAACAAAACTGTTTCAATCTGCCCAGGCCTGACTTTGATACTTGGTTGCTTGGGACTAAAGTTCCAACCCAACCCAGGCATCACTGTCGAGGTAAATTCAACCGTCACCCATCTCGACTCATCAACTTTTACATTCGATGTTGCAGCAGTGCTGTTTGTCTTACCGTTTAAGCCAGTCAAACTGCACAAGACGTTATAGATAGGCACCAAGGCAAATGCGAATAAGAGAGCTCCCGCAACTATCCATAACAACTTAAGACCCAGACGTTTGTTGGCTTGCTGCCGAATTTCCGTATCTACTGGGTCCATATCACTATCATCGAAACAACATACCAAACCAATACGACTGCACCAAAGAACAACGCAAGCTTGATATTTCTACTACTTCTTTTCTGGTCCTGATTATCCATTACACAGCCTGTATATTGGGGGAAGGAAACCCTCCCCCATTGATTCTAAGACTTACTTGATGACAGGTTGCTCAGTAAAGCTGTGATATGGAGGTGGTGATGGCAGAGTCCACTCCAAGCCTTCTGCACCTTCCCATACCTGATTAGTTGCCTTCTTGCCACCACGTACGCAGCTGATAATGTTGTACACAAATATCAGTTGTGACAGCCCAAGGGTAAATGCTGCAATCGTTGAAATCATGTTGAATTCAGAGAACTGCAATGCATAGTCTGGAATACGACGTGGCATACCAGCCAACCCAAGGAAGAACTGAGGGATAAACGTAGCATTGAAAGCAATGGCGGTTAGCCAGAAATGCAATTTACCCAGTTTTTCGTTGTACATATGACCTGTCATCTTAGGCAGCCAGTAGTAAACACCAGCCATAATGCCCATGATGCCCCCTGCAAACAGGGTGTAGTGGAAGTGAGCAACCACGAAGTAGCTATGGTGGTATTGTGCGTCAGCAGCAACGTCTGCGAGTACCAGACCAGTGAGACCACCGATACCGAACAGTACAATCCAGCCCACTGCAAACAACATTGGAGTTTCAAAGCTCATAGAGCCTTTCCAGATGGTTGCAATCCAGCAGAAGAACAGCACAGCTAATGGCAGAGATATCGCCATGGTGCTATACATAAAGTAAAGCAGTGCGGGAACAGGCATACCTACTGTGAAGAAGTGATGAGCCCAAACAACAACTGCCAGCAGACCAATCGCCCATAGTGAGTAAACTTGTGCTTTATAGCCATACATCGGTTTACGTGAGAATGTTTGCAGAATTTGTGGCATGAAACCCCAAACTGGCAACAACAGAATGTAAACCTCTGGGTGACCAAAGAACCAGAACAAATGCTGGAACAGAATAGGGTCACCGCCACCGGCTGCATCAAAGAAGTGAGTACCGAAGTGACGATCTGTCAGCAACATGGTCACTGCACCAGCCAGCACTGGAATTGTAGCAATCAGCAAAAATGCAGTAATTAACCAGCCCCATGCGAACATAGGCATTTTCATTAATGTCATGCCAGGCGCGCGCATATTGAAGATAGTCACAATCACATTGATTGAACCCATGACCGATGAGATACCCAGCAAGTGAACTGCAAAAATCGCAAAATCCACACCGATGCCACCTTGTACAGATAGCGGAGCGTAGAAAGTCCAACCAGTGGCAATTGCACCATCACCAATCCCAAACAATGCCAGTGTAAACGGCAGGGTTAGCAGAATTGCCGCTGGAGGCAGCAACCAGAAGCCCCAGTTATTCAGGCGTGGCAGAGCCATGTCTGGCGCACCGATTTGCAATGGAAGCATCCAGTTTGCAAAACCGGTAGCAGCTGGCATCAATGCTGCAAAAATCATGACCAGCGCGTGTACCCCAATCAATTGATTGAAGAACTCAGGCTTCATTAATTGCAGGCCTGGCTGAAACAGTTCAGCGCGTACTGCCAGAATCATACTGCCACCCACCAAGAACATGATCAGCGAGAATGTAAGATACATTGTGCCGATGTCTTTGTGGTTGGTTGTTGTAAACCAGCGCATCATCCCGGTAGGGTGATCGTGGTGTTCGTCGTGATGTGCTGCGGTTGCGGTACTCATCAGTTTCTCCTTAAATTCAAACTCACAAAAGCGTCTTAGCGCATTGCCTTAACTTGTGAGGGTTGAAGCATATCACCCACAGAATTACCCAAAGCATTACGCTCATATGTAATTACAGAAGCAATTTCAGTGTCATTCAAGATCGCTTTCCATGAAGGCATAACGCCCTTGCCATTCAGTACGCGCTCAAGATGACCGTCTTTTATTAACTTACCCTGAGAATCGAATATCGGGCCATTGGCAATCTTGCTTCCTGTCAAAGCTGGGAATGCAGGAGGCAAGCCGGCACCAGTCACTTGGTGACAAACCGCACAGTTTTTCTCATACACGGTTTTACCATTGGCGATCAGATCTTCTTTTGTCCATTCTTTGTCAGCACCTGCAGAAGCAGCAGCAATTTCTTCCTTCTTGGCAACTACCCATTTCTTGTAGTCTTCCTCGGGCAAGGCTTCAACAATTGCTGGCATAAAACCATGACCTTTGCCGCAAAGCTCTTTACACTGACCACGGAAAACACCCGGCTCATCAACTCTCACCCAAGTTTCGCGCAAGAACCCTGGAATCGCATCGCGGGCTGAGCCAAACGCAGGAACCCACCAGTTGTGAATCACATCAGTAGATGTCAGCAGAACACGTACTTTTTTACCTACAGGAAGAACAAGCTTATTGTCTACTTCCAGCAGGTAATCTTTACCTTTTTCAGCTTTGTTCTCGATTTGGTCTTGAGGCGTAGTTAGGTTACTGACGAATTTAATACCTTGAGCATCACCATCCATGTACTCATATTGCCAGCGCCACTGCGAACCAGTGACCTTGATTACCATGTCAGCATTGGTCTTGGTATCTTCCATCATCACCACACTGTGATAAGCAGGAATACCCATCAGTATGAAGTCAATGTAGAGCAGTAATGCGAATGGAACCAGCGTCCAGAAGACCTGCGCCTTGGTACTTGGCCCAGTGAATTTAGCAGGCTTAAAACCTTTGCTTTTACGATGCGTAAAAATTGAATAAAGCATGATCATGAGTACAACCACGAAAATGATCATTGCAATCAGCATGAACTTGTTATGGACGTGAAGGGTATCTTCAGCCATAGGGGTTGCCGGATGAGGAAAATTCCATGAATAATCCGCATGGGCCGATAGTGAAACCATTGCCAGAAACAGTGCAAACCCAGCTTTTCTTATTAACTTCAGTGCCATACTCACTCCCAAACTCCCAAAATTCAAGTTTACAGAACAACACCCACACGTTTTTTAAGTTGTTTTGCAAGGGCCAAGCGTTGATCGTTATTCATGAAACGACGACCAAACTCAATTTCCTTGCCGTGCGAGCGCAGCAATAAAGACTGCTCGCCACCAGGTAACTCACGCAACAAAACGCGCGCCCAATAACGATTGAATACTATCTGGCTGGTATTTTTGTAATTACGTTTTTCTACAGCCAGACTGTCGCCTTCTATGGTAATGCTTTCATAATCATCAGCATGACAATTGATGAAGTAAAAAGCATATGCCAGAGCCAGCACTTCCAAACCAGCAAAAGGCAAAACCATCCATGCCCCCACCAGACTAAATCCCAATGCCACCACTAGCGAAAACGACGCAATTATTGCAACCACTTTTACCATGCCTTGAGCAGACAATGATCTATTTGGCCTAGCGATAATCTTGTAATCAACTGAAGCTGACACCGAATCACTCCCAGGTTAGTTATCCCATGTGAGATAAATCACCGTACGAAAACCATTATGCAACAACTTGTAACATTTTAGTTACAAGTTGCAAAACTAGCACATTGGAAACTTTAGTTCAAGCAAGGATTATTAGTCAAAGCTAACAAGATTGGGCATCTAGAAGATAACTACATGACAGATAAGAGATTAAATAATCTCCGGTATAATGGGCTAATTGAAGTGTTTTGTGCCGAATTCAAAAAGATCACACGCTGTATGATGCAATCTGAATTGTTGGTAGAAATTTAAATCGTAGAAAAAACTGTGTTTTTGGTGCCGGCGGGGGGAATCGAACCCCCACGAGGTTGCCCTCGCTGGATTTTGAGTCCAGTGCGTCTACCAATTCCGCCACCCCGGCCAAAGAAGCGAAATTATAACAAATAGTCACCCTTATGCGAACCTCTGATTTTGATTTTATTTTACCCGAAGCACTGATTGCCCAATTCCCAGCAAAAGAACGCACCGCCAGTCGTTTATTAAAGCTCGATAAAGATGGCGCTATTCATGACCATGATTTCCTGGATCTTCCACAGTTTTTACATCCAGGTGATTTACTTGTATTGAATGATACTCGCGTCATCAAAGCCCGACTTTTCGGCCACAAAATGAGTGGTGGCAATATTGAGGTGATGATTGAAAGAATACTCGACCAACATCGCGCATTAGCTCATGTCAGAGCCTCACGATCACCAAAACCTGGAAGCAGGCTAAGGCTATCTGATGCAATTGATGCTGAAGTAATAGAAAGGCAGGACGACCTCTTTTTATTACGATTCGATAGCGCGACACCAATACTGGATTTACTCGACAGCTATGGCGCCTTGCCTCTACCGCCTTATATTACACACTCGGCAGACAGTACAGATGAAGAGCGCTACCAGACTGTTTTTGCGCAAAATCCCGGCGCTGTGGCTGCGCCCACAGCAGGACTACATTTCGACGAAGTAATGTTAAGCACTTTAAAGTCCATGGGCATCCAAATCGCATACATTACGCTGCATGTTGGGGCAGGCACATTCCAGCCAGTACGCGTGGACAATATTAAAGACCATCAAATGCACAGCGAGCTCTACTCCGTGCCACAGTCGACTGTTGACCTGATACGCCAGACCAAACAGAATGGTGGCAAAGTGACTGCGATTGGTACAACTGCTTTACGTGCACTGGAAAGCGCCAGCCAATCTGGCGAAACTCAGGCTGGTAGCAGCGAAACCAGCATCTTTATCACGCCGGGTTATGAATTCAAGGTAGTTGATCGACTTTTCACGAACTTTCACTTACCCAAAAGCACATTACTCATGCTGGTCTCCGCATTTGCTGGCGTTGAGAATATCAGAGCAGCCTACCAGCATGCGATTGACCAGCGTTACAGGTTCTTCAGTTATGGCGATGCCATGTTGATTGATCGTTAATCTGAAATGATTTCCGGAACTCTGAGATGAGATATCCCTCATATCTACGCTAGCATAATCAGGCATGAGAACTGACCAACTTAAATTGACAACATCAATGATAAACAAAGGCAACAAAATGCAACTCGTAAAAACCATCTCTTCAGCATTTTTAATGGTCGCAACGCTCAGTTCAAATCTTTCAGCCCATGCTGAGGCCTTGGCTGAAGCTCAAGTGGAAATCAAGATCCCTCTCACAAAGAAACCTACCACTCGCCCGATGACCGTGGCTTTTGTTCCCCAATACCAGCATTACTATATTGCAGATGGCGGCTTGGCGCCGATGGGAACCGATACAGAAGCACCTATATCGAAATCCGAGATTCACGTATTTGATGCGGAAGGTAAGTATTTGCAATCGTCCAAACCAGGCTATGACAATCGCGTTATTTATTTCAACCAGAAAACCTACCAGCTGGAAACCATTACATACAATGTCTCAAGTGGTGCCGGGTTTAGCCCCAATACTGGCATATTTGCGCTAGATCTCACTGAGCAAGGTGGACTCACAGACAGTTCCCGAGATGTGTTTGGTTTCAATCCCGCATTTGGTGACGCAGCAACAATGCCAACTTACAACCCAGATCTCAACGTCTATTACGCCAAACAGGAAAGAAGCAATCAGGTTTGGGTCGTTGACTTGAGCAAGCGCGAAAAAGTGGGATTAATTGAACTGGATTTCAAAGCAGCAGGCGTTAATCACGACGATGTCAGTGATCATTACGTTGCCTATACTGGCATTAACGGTGAAGAACTGGCGATGGTAGACGTCGACCATAAAGCGATCTTGATTTTCAACCTGCAAGGCAAATTTGTGGGCCGGAGCATGCTGCCACCCAGCATGAAGCTTAGAGCACAAAATCATTACAATGGCTTGGGATTTGCCAATGGCCTGATGTTTATCTATCACGAGCCAGAAGGTGAATTTGGCACCTACTATGGATTTAAATTTTCTAGCCTGGGTCGCTGAACCTAGGAAGCACGAGAGTGCTGGCAATAAAAAAACCGCCCCTGAGGGCGGTTTTAATGTATGAGTAAATTACTTGCCTAATTTGCCAGCAAGCTTGCCCGAGGCCATACCAAATACTGCACCCAATACATAAGACAAAGAGAGCAATAAGACTGGATTGGTCAGATTAGCTGCAGTCAAACTTGCCAAAGGACCTACACCGTCTGCTGTTGGCGTTTGCAAGGCATAAGCTACCGTAGCGGCATATCCATAGACATTGGCTGGAACAACCGAAAGCAACTCGATTCCAGCAACGATGACCAAAAAGAATACAGTCACAGCCACATAGATCGGAGCAGCAGCGGCGCCTGGGAGACCAACTGGGTTATTGACGACCAAAAGCAGTGCAACACCGGCCAGAACTGCACCATAGATCATGCCTGCGATTGTCTTTTTGAGTGCGGCAGTATCGCCACCAGTATGGAAATAACATCCCCATGCAATGAAACCAGCCCAGACCAAAACAGATCCAGCCAATGGCCCCAATGCCAGATAAGCCCATAAACCACCAAGTACAGCAATACTTACGGATAGTGCAGTTAACTGAGACATACATTCCTCCTCTTGATTAGATGGAACTACAGCAATCAGTCTGACCCACGTGTAGATTTAGTAGGTAATGTCGATCAGGTGATGATTACCAAGACGGATACTAGTATGGAAAAGAATGCTGTGTAAACAATTTGCACTATTAAAGTGCGAATGAATTTACGTGAGAGCCAAAACGGGGCGCTTGAATTATTGCTCGTAATTCCAGTTGCGATGCCAGGCACCAACCACCATATTGGGGTACTCAGGCTGGCCACGACTGCCGTTGTAACGGCCTAAAGCCAGGAATAAATCACCATTCTCCATATCCAGATAATGGCGAAGAATGGTACAGCCATACCGAAGATTGAGTCTGAGATGGAAAAGATTGTGTTCCGGACTACCTATACTATCCACCCAGAATGGCATCACTTGCATGAACCCGCGGGCACCCACTGACGAAACCGCATATTTTTTAAAACCACTTTCTACCTGAATCAAACCCAAAACCAGTTGCGGATCAAGCCCTGCGCGTGTCGCTTCGTAATGCACTGTCTGCAGAAAGTCTTCACGCACCTTTTGATCTGGAATACGATTTTCCAGCCGGTGTGACATCGCCTGCATCCAGTTACGCGCATCAATTTCGTTAGCAAATGCCAGTCTAGGCGCGGCACTATCGCTGATAGACTGCTGCATAAGCGCCTTAACGCTGTTGGATAAAGGCTCTTCCTTCTGGGCACCGGCATGCGCACCTGCTGCCAACAGCAGCAGGCTAATCAGTAAACCCATATGTAGAAAACGATTTAGCACAATGCCTTTTTAACAACCTCAACTATTTCTGCCAAGCTCACATTGGTGGCGGCTGCATCAGTTCTGGCCTGATATTCAACCAGCCCTTCTTTCAAGCCACGATCACCGACCACGATACGATGCGGGATCCCCATCAACTCCATTTCAGCAAACATCACGCCTGGGCGCTCACCACGGTCATCCAGCAACACATCCACACCAGCTGATTTCAACTGCGTATAGAGTTCGAGCGCTGCACTCTGCACTGCCTCGCTTTTATCCATACCAATCGGTGCAATCACCACCTCGAAAGGCGCCATCGCGACTGGGAAAATGATACCGCGGGCATCATTGCCCTGCTCAATCGCAGCACCAACGATGCGAGAAACACCTATGCCATAGCAACCCATCTCCATGATTTTGGTTTGACCTGTTTCATCCAGATAAGTGGCATTCATGGCTTGAGCATACTTGGTACGTAGCTGGAAGATATGACCTACTTCAATGCCGCGGCACAGGGATAATGTGCCTTTGCCATCAGGGCTGGCATCGCCTTCAGCGACATTGCGAATATCTGCAACCAATAGTGGTTCTGGCAGATCACGCCCGAAATTCACGCCTGCCAAATGGAATTTAGGCTTATTCGCACCACAGACAAAATCGCTCATCACCGCGACAGTTCGGTCTGCGATCACCTGAACATTCGCCCCTACGCCAACTGGCCCGATAAAGCCTGGGGGACAATTCAGGTTGGCGCGGATTTCTTCTTCTGTGGCGAACCTGAAATCTGCCAAGCCTTCTAGTTTGCCAACTTTTACTTCATTCAGATTATGGTCACCACGCAACAAAAGCAGATAAAACTGTTCATTTGCCATCAGGGCAATCGCTTTAACTGTGCGCTCGATGCCTATGCCCAGCAGAGTGGCAACATCCGCGCAGGCAGTTTGCTTGGGAGTCTCTACGTCTCGCATGCTTTCAGTAGCCGCTGCTCTGGCGTGAGCTGGTGCCAAAGCCTCTGCCAGTTCAACGTTAGCAGCGAAATCAGAATTTTCGCAGTAAGCTAAAGCATCTTCACCAGAGTCTGCCAGCACATGAAACTCATGCGATCCATCGCCACCGATGGCGCCTGTATCCGCTTTCACCGCGCGGAACTTCAAGCCCAATCGATTGAACACATTGCTATATGCCCGATACATCACCTCATACGTCTGCTCAAGCGACTCAAAACTGGTATGGAATGAATACGCATCCTTCATCACAAACTCACGCGCACGCATCACGCCAAAACGTGGGCGTATCTCGTCGCGGAACTTGGTCTGTATCTGGTAAAAGTTTAGTGGCAGTTGCTTGTAGCTTTTGATTTCCTTGCGAGCAATATCGGTAATCACTTCTTCGTGCGTTGGGCCAAAGCAGAAATCGCGATCATGCCTATCCTTGATCTTGAGCATTTGTGGGCCGAATACAGCCCAACGGCCTGTCTCTTCCCACAACTCTTTCGGTTGCACAGCGGGCATCAGCAATTCCAGCGCGCCTGCTTTGTTCATTTCATCACGAACAATCGCTTCGACCTTGCGCAAGACGCGCAAGCCCAGCGGCATCCAGCTATAAAGCCCAGAACCCAGGCGTTTAATCAAGCCAGCACGGAGCATCAGCTTGTGGCTAGGCAGCTCTGCCTCGGTTGGTGCTTCTTTTTGTGTGGCAATAAAAAATTGTGACGCGCGCATAAACAGTACAACCTAAAGTTTGATTAAGACGAAATTTTATAGAGAAAGTCGACGCAAGTCAGTAAGAGCCTACAGAGATGGCCCATCTGATGGCTTCCAGCCATTTTTCCATTGCTCAAGCGGGATGATGACAGCAGGGCTGCCGTTGTCGTAAAACCAGGAATCCACTGCAAACTGCTCACCAGTGGCGTTGTCTTCAATCGCGGCTGTGCTATGCGGCCAACGATTAAGAAAATAGCCGCGGCGCTTGGTATCAATCACATGGTGGAACTTAAGAAAACCTGCCTGGGTAAGCAGCTTCATATAGGTCGTGGAATTTATCGCTTCATCATTACAGTCAAGCTGACCTGGCACCATAAAGCCTGAAAATGTACCGCCGAGATCATTTGCGGTATTGGTTTTTACGCCGACATAGGTTTCAAAAAGACCTATCGCCAGACTAATCAATCCACGCTCATCTTCGGCAGTTTCTGGTGCAACTTGGAACAGATCAGCGATAGTCTCCCATTCGTCATTGCTCAAGCCTGTCGTTTCTACCGCCTCGCAGCCACCAGCATGACAAATCTTGAAGTTTTCCAGCACAGGTTTCTGCCGCAAAACCTGATTCATAGCATCAGGATCGGCCCATGACAAAAGCGGGCAGAGTAAGAGGATGAAACTAAAGAACCACCGGCGCATCTGGCAACTCATTTCTGATTGCTTGATCTGGATAATGCTGAGCTAGAAATGTACCAATTTTATCTATACCTAGAATAACGCCAGCCTCAAAATCCTGCTGCCGAAACTGACTTTCCATTTCGCGACAAATCGCTTGCCACTGTCCATCGCCGACGATGGCATGGATACCTCGGTCCGCGACGATCTCTACGCTATGGTCAGCAAATAAAAGATAAATCAGCACTCCGTTATTGTGTTCGGTATCCCATATGCGCAAGCTGGAAAATAACTCAATAGCGCGTTGTCGTGAAGTCACGCCTCTTAGCAGGCTAAGAATATGCAGATCATTTTCAACCACAAACCTGATCTGACCTGCATGAGTCTTCTCATTTTCACCAATTTTCTGCTCAATCTTCTTGAGTACTTGTGTAGAGAAATGCCTTCTCAGCGACAAAGGGCTACTGAATAGATGACGTAATATGCGTTTGAATTTGCTCATGCTTACCAATCCCCTGATGCGCCGCCGCCGCCAAAGCCACCACCACCGCCAGAGAAGCCTCCACCTCCGCCACCAGAAAAGCCCCCCATGCTAGGCCCTCCGTTAAAGATGCCCGCCAAGGTGACCACAAACGCGATAAAGCCCAAGACCAGCGCAAACAGGAATCCACCGCCCAGCACCCATACCAAAAACCCAATCACGCCACCGGTGATTGCACCACCAACAAAACTGCCAAAAATTGCCCTCAATATCATGCCAACCATCACGCCACCAAATAACAGCATAGGTAGCAGACCATGCAAACTTGTATCCTGTGCTTGATGTTGAGCAGGCAGCGGCAAAGCCTCACCATTCACTAGCACAAATATCTGATCCAGCCCGGCATTCAATCCACCGTAATAATCACCCTGCTTGAAAAAAGGCGTGATGGTCTCAGCAATAATACGTTTGGCAATCGCATCCGGAATCACGCCCTCAAGGCCATAGCCGACCTCGATACGCATTTTTCTGTCGTTTTTGGCAACCAGTATCAATAAACCATCATCAACACCTTTGCGGCCGATTTTCCAGGCATCGGTAACGCGTATGGAGTATTGCTCGATTGCTTCGGGTTGGGTACTGGGGACGATCAATATGGCAATCTGGCTGCCTTTTACCTGCTCGTATTGGGCAAGTCGAGATTCCAGTGCCGCCTGTTGATTGGGATCCAGCGTGCCCGTGAGATCTGTGACACGTTGCTTGAGTGTGGGAACGGCCACCTCATCTGCCTGCGCGTTCAGTGCAAACAGGAACGCGAAGCAAATGAGGAGATAACGCATCATATTGTTAAAGCCTATTTGCTGTTGAAATCAACAGCTGGGGCTTTAGATATTTCTTTTTCGTTCTCAACCGTGAAGCTAGGCTTGGCTTTATAACCAAAAGCCATCGCTGTCAGGTTATTCGGGAATGAACGCACAGTAATATTGTATTCCTTGACCGCCTGAATATAGCGGTTACGGGCCACGGTGACACGGTTTTCAGTGCCTTCCAGTTGAGCCTGCAAATCGCGGAAGCCAGCATCTGCTTTCAATTGAGGGTAATTCTCAGAGACTGCCAGCAAGCGTGACAAGGCAGAAGTCATCTGGCTTTGCGCTTCCTGGAATTTGGCAAAAGCGGCTTCATCATTGACCAGTTCAGGAGTCGCCTGAATACTTCCAACTTTTGCACGCGCTTCTGCTACTTCAGCAAATACTTTTTCTTCGTGCTGGGCATAACCTTTCACTGTATTCACTAAATTAGGTACTAAGTCTGCACGACGTTGATACTGGTTCAGTACTTCAGACCAATCAGCCTTCACTTCTTCATCCAGAGACTGAAAAGTGTTGTAACCACAACCAGATAGGGTTAAAGCCATAGCAAGAATAAAAGTTTTAAACAGGTTTGCACGCATATCAACTCCTTGGAGTATTGAAATCAGTTAATTAGATGGGGATGCATCAGCCGATTGCAAGGTCTGCATCAGCTCACGCGCCATGCACAGATCCTCCCAGGCTTTGGCCTTATCCGGAAGATTACGTAATAGATAGGCCGGGTGATAAGTCACAATCACAGGCACGCCATGGAAACTATGCTGCCTGCCGCGCATAGAGGCGATGGTAGCTTCACTTGCCAGCAGGGACTGTGCTGCAAACTTGCCCAGCGCAATGATGAGCTTGGGCTTGATTAGCTCGACCTGCCGCTTGAGGAACGGATCGCATTGCACGACTTCTTCGCCCTGCGGGTCGCGATTTTGTGGTGGGCGGCATTTCAGCACATTGGCGATATAGACATTTTCGCCACGCTTGAGTTGAATGGCCGCCAGCATGTTATCCAGCAGCTTGCCAGCCTGACCAACGAATGGTTCGCCTTGTTTATCCTCTTCTGCGCCCGGCGCCTCACCTACAATCAACCAGTCTGCATTCGGGTCGCCCACACCAAACACTGTTTGCGTGCGGGTCTTGGATAAACTGCATGCTTCACAATGCATAACGCAGTCCTGCAAACCCTGCCAATCAAGCTGCATGATCGATTCACGGCGCCCTTGTCCCAAGCTGACTTCTGCTGATGGAAGATTGATTTCAATATGTTCCAGATCAGGTTCCGCATGCTCTATTACTGCCGCCGGCGCAGCCTCACTTCCAGCTTCTTCCAGTACGGCTAGCTGCAGTGGCTCAGGAGTCAGAATCGCATCAATCTTTGATGGCTCTTCTGCAACTTGATCAATAGCTACCGCGGCAACTACGACAGGCGCAGGATTGCGCAACTGCCACATGGGCAACAGCTCTAACTCCTTTAGCATATCATCACGCGTCAGACTCATAGCGCAAGTCCCATCAAGATTGCATCCTCACGACCATTATTAGCGGGATAGTAGCCACGCCGGATTGCCATTTCATTAAACCCTGCCGATTCGTAAAGATACAGCGCATTCTGGTTAGAAACCCGCACTTCAAGAAACATATTCATGCCACCATGATCGCGACCTACCTGCATCATGAATGCTAGTAACTGCCGGCCTAAGCCACGGCCTTGATAGGATTTGGCGATACTGATATTGAGCAGATGCGACTCATCCAGCACCATCATCAGTACGGCATAGCCCATGATGATTCCATTGATTTCGCATACCCAGCAATCATAGCCGGAATTCAGTGAGTCACTAAAATTACCTCGCGACCACGGGTAAGGATAAATCGTAGGCTCTATCGCCATCACCGCATCCAGATCGGCTGCCGTCATCCGTCGAAATTGCATCTCGCTAGCACTCATATCAAGTCGACGATTTTTCGCGCTCGCTACTGGTAAAAGCCACCTTGTTACGGATATAGACTGGTGCCGCTTGCGCTGCAGGCAAGCCTAAGCCAGCTTCAAATCTGGAGACTGACAGCTCAGCCATCGCACTCGCAGATGGATATTTGCCAGTCAGGCACTCAGCCAGTTGTGATTGGTAAGCCGACTGCAAAGGCTCGGCATAAGCATCCCATCCGCTACCCACGCCCACCCAGCCATCACTCGGTAAAGCCGGTAAAGATTCAGGTTTATAAAGTCCTGGTGCGCTGATTTCCTTCCAACCTTCGGCAGAATTTTCATATGCAGCAAAGTAGACCTCTCCCATACGGGCATCCAGACATGCAATCACTTTATCCCTGCCACTCGCATGTGCCAGTGACAGCAAAGTACTGACAGCGACTACAGGAATATTTGCGCCAAACGCCAGCCCCTGAGCAACGCCACAACTGATGCGCAAACCTGTGAATGAGCCTGGCCCCTCGCCAAACGCGATGCCATTAATGTCCCTCATCTGCAAGTTAGAGGCATCCAGTAACTCACGTATTTTGGGCAGGATAATCTGCGAATGTGTCTGCCCTGCATGCATATCCAACGACTCCACCTTGCCATCCAGCCAGAGAGCAAGTGAGAGATATTCGGTGGAGGCGTCTAATGCGAGAATCTTCAGGGTAAAATTATGCAAAATTCGATAGCCGAACAAAACTGTCAGACGATTTTCTGCATACCTTTCATGAATTGTATGATTGAAAAATTCGGCATATTCTAGCATTGATGTCCCAATGCTCCAGACCATAACACTGCAATAGGCGATTTTATGCAAGCACTACACTCTGTTGAAATAGATCACTGGCAATCCAACTTCAATCCTGAGCAGCTTGAAGATTTCAGTCAGGTACTTGAGTCAGGCAAAGTCCTGTTTCTTCCCAAGCTGGGTTTCGAGCTCACAGCAGCAGAAAAACGCTTTCTCACACCAGCTTGGCTGGATGGCAGCCGCAAAAACATCAGCCTTGAAGGCTCTCGTGTTGGCGGCGCTCAGGGTGCGGAGCAAGATCTGGCAGATTTGCATGCCATGCTGGAGCGGTTTGCCACCCAAACGGCGAGCCTGCTTAACACCATGTTTCCCGCGTATCAGGCTCATCTGAACAAAGCCAGAACCAGTTTCCGTCCCAGCCAAGTTGAAGGTAAACCAATTTCATGGAAAAAAGACGACTCCCGTTTACATGTCGATGCCTTCCCCTCACGACCCACCCATGGCGAGCGTATCCTGCGGATATTCAGCAACGTCAATCCGAACGGCATTCCCCGCGTCTGGCGAGTTGGGGAGCCATTTGAAGATACCGCCAAACGATTTATGCCAGAGATTCCAACCTACCATCCACTGCTCGCCAAGCTGATGCATCAGCTCAAGATCACAAAATCTGTGCGTAGCGAATACGATCACATGATGTTGCATCTGCATGACAGGATGAAGGCCAACATGGGATACCAGAAAACAGTGCCTCAACAGACCGCACCGTTCCCTTCCGGCTGCACTTGGATATGCTTCTCGGATCAAGTGCTACATGCAGCGATGTCTGGGCAGTTCATGTTCGAGCAGACCTTTCATCTGCCAGTCTCCGGCTTGCAACATCCAGAGCTCTCACCACTCAAAGTGCTGGAACGATTGACCCAGAAATCACTGGTTGCCAGCCATTAAGTATGGAATCTCCTCAATGGCCAGCTATCGTCGAATACTCCGGGCAGGCTGAGCTTGCTTTTGTCCGCGATCAATCGCAGTGGGACAGAGAATTAGAACTGCACAACGCCAGTTACCGCCCACAAGATCGCCTGATCGATTCATTGGGCTTGGTTTTTAATATGTCTGGAAAGAAACTGCAAGCCAGTGGCAAGTCTATCGGTCTGGATGAGTTAGTACTATTGATACAGACACACGCCTCGCTGAATGGGGAGTGCTGCGTAGCCAAGTTCTCGGCCAATTCGATTGTAGAAGCCATGCAGATGTTCAGCGCGGTGGAGACAGACTAAGCATGCAGCCTGAAGACCTGCAGCTACTTGTTACTACTGCCATGCCGTACGGCAAATACAAGGGGCGCCTGATTGCAGACCTGCCCGGCAACTATCTTAACTGGTTCGCCAGAGAAGGTTTCCCGCCCGGACAAATCGGCAAACTACTCGCGTTGATGCAGGAGCTTGACCACAATGGCCTAAAAGATTTGCTGAATCCCTTAAAAACCAAGTAAATAGTTGATTTGATTCTGGTTCAAGCCTAGGATTAAAACATCGAAGCCTTAAGTACTGAAAGTCCATATGAGTACATTTACCAAGTACTACCATACCGTGCTAGGGGAATATGGCGATGCAACTTATGGCACCTTCACCGCCTATGTCATCAAAGGCAGCAACGGCCATCTATCGGGCACATGGAGCTACGATGGCAGTTATATTACAGACTACGGACCGCTCACTTACACCGCAGTTTCTCGCTCAGGCACTCTCAGCGGCACTCCGTTTTCAAGCACGGACTGGAGCATTAGCTACACAGGCAGTACCATAGAGCCGCAAAGCTACGGTTCATTGAATCTAACCACTCAAGGAGCCAAGCTAGGTGTTCATATCACCTTTACCACGCCTTCCACCAATGGCTTGCCTGATCCTGACTGGTCATTCACTGATAACGCGGATCTTTATTCCACATCACCCCCACCAATTATCTCCATCGACCATTACACAGGCTCGGTAAACGAGGATAGCAGCCAGATCAGCATAGTCCTGAGTCGAAGCGGCGCTGATTTGAGCCAGGAGTCCACAGTATTAATATCCACTGAAGATGGTGCAGCGGTCTCCACAGGAATGACGCCTGATTTCAATGCTGTCACTAACCACCTTGTTACATTTGCGGCAGGCTCAAAATCGGTCACCGTCAACTTAAGTAATGTGATTATTGACGACACCATAGCCGAGGCAAATGAGAATTTTCATATCGCATTATCAGACGCCACCAATGCCAGCATAGGCTTTGGCACTGGTGATATTACGATCATCGACAATGACACTCAGGGTACAGACAACCCCGACAAACTGAAGGGTGGCAAAAACAACGATACGATTAACGGCGGCGCAGGCAACGATAGTATTGATGGTAGTGCGGGAAATGACAGCATAGATGGTGGCACTGGCGACGACTCAGTGACAGGTGGCACTGGTAATGACACGCTCAATGGCGGGGATGGCAACGACACCCTAATTGGTGGTGCGGGGACTGACTCATTCTTTGGTGGCGCTGGCAATGATACATACGTCATCGATAGCCCCAGTGAAATCGCCAACATCACAGAGACCGACGGCAATGGGGCAGATACCCTCATCATTGCGTATAACAACACCACCAAGATCGCAACCAATACAGACCTCACGAGCTTAGCATTCAGCTCGATTTCTATCGACAACCTCACTGTTATCGGCAAAGGCCTGCACAACCTGACTGGCAATCTTGATGACAACATTCTTACCGGCAATGCATCAGCTAATCTATTGACAGGCAACGAGGGGAACGACCTGCTGATCGGGATGGGGGGCAAAGATACATTGATAGGTGGCCTAGGCAACGACACACTGGATGGCGGTGCTGGCGCAGATAGCATGGCAG
>Ga0265327_10000303_pt1 | contig 95597 bp, 77 predicted proteins | sample 41621metaG_FD_202089 | JGI IMG/M metagenome (GOLD analysis project Ga0265327, IMG submission 202089) | Rhizosphere microbial communities from Carex aquatilis grown in University of Washington, Seatle, WA, United States - 4-16-21 metaG | ecosystem: Host-associated > Plants > Roots > Rhizosphere...
TCACGACGCGGTAGACGTCGTTGTCGTTGCCCCGGGGCCAGTCGGGTGCGGCGTCCTGGCCCACCCGGTTCACGTGCTCCAGGCAGATGCGGGGCTGGCCGTCGACGATCCCGTTGATCGTGAACCGGATGGCCGCCACGTTGCCCGGCTCGATGGTGCCCTTGGCCGTGGTGATGGCGGTCGGGGTCACCCACTTCTCCCACGTCGAGGTGATGGCCTCGAGCTCGACGCCGAGGGCGTGGGCCATCATCGGCACCGTGCCGCCCCAGGACATGGCCAGGATCTCGGTGTGCTCGAGCATGGGCACGTAGTCCGGCGGCATGCCGATCCCCATCTCGACCTCGTAGTCGCCCTCGTAGTTGATGTAGTCGAGGATCTCGAGGGCGCGCACCTGGCGCACCTCGCTGCAGAGGCCCATCAGGGTCATGGGGAAGAGGTCGTTGGCGAAACCGGGGTCGATCCCCGTCGTGAAGCACGACGCGCCACCGGCCTCGCACGCCTCGGTCACCGGGTCGATCCACGACGGCGGGTTCTGCGTCATGTGGGGCCAGACCCACGGGGTCATGGCCGTCGAGCACACGTCGATGCCGGCCCGCAGGAAGGCGCCCATCTGGGCGATGTTGACGTCGGCCTTGGCCGCCGTCGGCCCGTAGTGGACCAGCGCGTCGGGGGCCAGGGCGATCAGCGCGTCGAGGTCGTCGGTGGCGGTCACGCCGATCGGGTCGGTGCCGCAGATGTCGCCGGCGTCGCGGCCCACCTTGGCCGGGTCCGAGACACCCACTCCCACCAGCTCGAAGCCGGGGTGCTTCACGATCTCGGGGATCACCATCTTGCCGACGAAGCCGGTGCCCCAGACGACGACCCGCTTGGGAGCGCTCATCGCATGAGCTCCCCGGAGTTGACCATCAGGTGCTGGCCGGTCACGGCCTTGGCCAGGTCCGAGGCGAAGAAGGCGACCACGTCGGCCACCTCGCCGTCCTCGGTCATGCGGCGCAGGGGGAACTTGCCGGCGATCCCCTCGAGGACCTCGGCCGGTTCCACGCCCTGGTTGGCGGCCGTGCCGTTGACGTACATCTCGACGTTCGGGCCCCACATCCACGAGGGCACCACCATGTTGACCCGGATGTTGTCGGCCCCCAGCTCGTCGGCCAGGTAGTACATGGCCGACAGGAGCGCCCCCTTGGAGGCGGCATACCCGCTCTGGGGCAGGGCCGGCTGGAACATCGACTGGGAGCCGATCAGCACCACCGAGCCGCCGTTCCCGGCCTGCATGGCCTTGGCCACCGGTCGGAGGACGCTGAGGGCGCCGAGCACGTTGGTCTCGAAGGCCTTGCGCCACGCCTCGAACCGGAGGTCGTGGAGGCCGCCCCACACGTTCTCGTAGGCCGCCACCTGGGCCAGGGCGTCGACCGAGCCGAACCGGTCCAGGGCGTGGGCCACCAGGGCGTCGCACGCCCCGTCGTCGGTGATGTCCGTGGGCTGCGCGCTGACCCGCTTGCCGGTCGGGTCGAGCTCGGCCGCCGTGGCCTCGAGCACGTCGGCGGTGCGGGCGGCGATCACCACGTTCGCCCCTTCGCGCAGGGCGGCCGCGGCGCACTCACGCCCCAGGCCGGTCCCCACGCCGGTCACCAGTACGGTCTTTCCTTCGAGGATCATCGCACCCGTCTATCGGGTCGAACACGGGGGTGTCAATCGTGCGGGCCGATAGCACATCGGCCGCCGTCGTGCCCGCCGGACGCGCCGCCGACACCCCTCCGACGCAGGACCTTCGGCCCTGTGCGCCCGCCCCCGGTCGACTGATGATGGAACGGGCCCCACGGTGGGGCGGGCCGGTGGCCGAGGAGATGGATCCGATGGAACTCACCCTGACCGACACGGAGGCGACGGAGCTGCGCGACCTGCTCGACGGGTCGCTCGGGGACCTGTCGAGCGAGATCGCCGACACCGACAACCCGTCCTACCGCCTGGGGCTCAAGGAGCGGCGCGAGGTGCTCCGCGGGGTCCGGGACCGGCTCGCCACCCCCTAGCCGCGGCCGCGCCCGGGCTGCGTCGATCGACCGACGTCGGCGGGTCAGGCGACGCCCATCCGGGCCAGCAGGTCCTCGGGGGCGCCGATCCCGTGGAGTTCGGCGGCCAGTCCGTCCACCAGCTCGGCCTCCTCGGGTCCGCCGGCGCGGTTCTCCGTCTCGTCCGGGTCGAGCGAGGTGTCGAACAGCAGCGTCTCCGACGGGGGCGGACCGAGCGCCCAGAAGGGGAGCGGGTCGCCGGGGCCGAACGGCTGGACGATGACGGGGACCGACGTGCCCGGCATCATGCGCAGCTCCGCCCGGGCGTCCGGCCGGGGGAGCCGCAGCTCGGGCAGCGGGTGGACCGGCATGGTCGACCACCGGTTCGACCACATCGACAGTGGCAGGTTCTCGTCGCCGCAGCCGCGCAGGTAGCGCCGCCGCCCGTCCGTCACGCCGACGTGCCGGCCCCAGTACCCGAACAGCGCCAGCTCGCGCACGGACGTGGCCGTGCCCTCGATCAGCGGCAGGAGCGACGTCCCGTGGGTCGGGTGCCCGACCTCGGCGCCGAACAGGTCGGCGATGGTGGCGTGCAGGTCCACCGAGGTGGTGAGGGCGTCGACGTCGCCGGCCGGTCGGCCGGGCCACCGCACCAGGAGCGGGATCCGGCCCAGCTCGCCGTAGACGGGGGCGGCCGGCTTGCCGAACAGGTCGTGCTCGCCGAGGTAGTGGCCGTGGTCGGTACACAGGACCACCGCGGTCGTGCCGGCCAGGCCCGACTGCTCGAGGGCCTCCAGCAGGCGCCCGAACCAGTGGTCGATCATGGTCAGCTTGGCGCCGTAGTTGTTGCGGAGGTGGCGGGCCCGTGCCGGGTCGAGCGCGCCGCCGGCCACGGCGTCGATGAGGTACGGCGGCCAGATGGCCCGCTCGGCGCCGGGCTCGTCGACGTTGTAGAGCGAGGCGTAGGGCTCCGGCGTGTCGAACGGCTCGTGCGGGTCGAACTCGTCGACCATGAGGAAGAAGCGGTCGTGGTGCGGCGCGGAGGTCCGGATCCAGTCGGCCGCCGCCCGCATCGTGCGGGGGCCGGGGAAGTCCTCCTCGGACCGGAACCACGTGCGCGAGTCGTCGTAGCAGTGGTGGTACGCCGGGCGCTCGACCGGCAGCGCCGGCGCACCCGCCCAGGTCGGGTCCGGGGTGGTCCGCCACGGGTCGTTCTCGTGGCCCCGCTCGTAGGCCCAGGCGGTGAAGTCGGTGTGGTAGTTCTCGCCCCCGGTCTCGAACAGGTGGGGATGGTCCGACACCAGCATGGTGGTGACCCCGTTGCGCCGCAGCGAGCGGGTGATGGCGTCCTCCCACACCTCGATCGAGCCCCACGGTCTCCAGGGGAAGTCGAGGGCGCCCACGAGGATGTCGTGGCGGGCGGGCATGCAGGGCAGCGAGCCGGTGTGGTGGCCGGTGAAGCGGAGGGACGAGCGGGCGAAGGCGTCGATGGTCGGCGTGGCGAACTCGGTGCCGCCGTACGGGCCGAGCATGTGGCGGTTGAGGCTGTCGAGGAGGACGACGACGAGGTTGTCCGGTCTCGTGGGGGGACCGCCGGGCGTGGCGCCGCCGTCGTGCCGCACGTCGTCCATGGCCACCTCCCGAGGTCGGGCCGGGCGCATCCGGCCGTCAGGGCGACAGTAGCGGGCGTGCCACCCGGCCTCCCTCCGAACCGATCAGGGGGCGGGTCGGCCCACCACCTCGACCAGACGGGCCAGCTCGTCCTCGGTGTTGTAGTAGTGCGGCGACGCTCGGACGACGCCCTCGGGACGGGGGCCGCCGAGGTCGAGCCGGGCCGCCGGGCGGTCCGTCACCGACACGTTGACGCCGGCCGCCCGGGCCGCCGCCGCCACCTCCGCTGTCGTCCTGCCGTGGACGGTGAAGGTGACGATGCCGCACCGCTGGCCGCCGCCGTCGTGCGCCTCCACCCCGGCGAGTCCCCCGAGCTCGGACCGCAGGTGCTCGGCCAGGGCGCCCACCCGTTCCGCGATGGCCGGCATGCCGAGTCGGAGGGCGTGGTCGATGGCCGTGCCGAGCCCGAGCCGCACGGCCACCGGTGTCTCGAACACCACGAACCGCTGCGCCCCGGCCTGCAGCTCGTAATGGTCGTCGGCGTCCCACGTGGCCGACCGGCCGTCGATGCCGATCGGCCGCAGCCGCTCGGCGAAGCCGGCCCGGACGTAGACGAGGCCCGTGCCCCGGGGCCCGCGCAGCCACTTGCGCCCGGTGGCCGTCAGGACGTCGCAGCCGATGGCCCGGACGTCCACCGGCAGCTGTCCGACGCTCTGGCAGGCGTCGACGAAGGTGACGACGCCGGCGTCGCGGCAGCGGCGGGCGGCCTCGGCCACCGGGTTGACCAGGCCCCGGTGGGTGCCCACGTGGGTCAGGCTGGCCAGGGCCACGTCACCTCCGGCCAGCGCGTGGTCGAGGGCGTCGAGGTCGAGCGTGCCGTCCTCGGCGCTCGGCACGGCCTCGATGATGGTGCCCGCCACCCCGGACGCCTGGACGAGTCCCATGTAGTGGCTGTCGTAGGCGATGCGGTCGACGAGGATGCGGCGGCCCCGCTCCAGCCCCCCGCCGAGCACGAAGCCCCACAACGCCTTGGTCCACCCCTCCGTGTCGGAGCCGGTGATCGCCACCTCGTGGTCGTCGCACCCGAGCAGGGCGGCCGCCGAGGTCCGGACGCCGTCGACGCGCTCCCGGACGGCCGCCTCGGCCTCGTACCCGCCGATGTCGGCCTCGAGGCGGAGGTGGTCGATGACGGTGTCGAGCGTTGCGGTGGTGGGCAGCGCCGCCCCGGCGTTGTTGAGGTGGGCGACCGTCGAGCAGCCGGGCGTGGCCGAGCGCTCCGCGGCGACGTCGATGGGGGAGGCCACGGGAGGAGGCTAGCGGTCCCGGTCCGTCGGCTGCGGGGAGAAGAGGAGGTCGTGGAGGCCGATCGCGTGCGAAGGCGCGATGGCGTCGAGTTCGCGCGCCGCGCGCCTTCACGCACCGACTTCGAACGGGACGGCCTCCCGGTCGTGTCGTCGGCGGAAGGCGCGCGACCGTCGAAACCGTGCACCGCGCGCCTTCGCACACCGATCCGCACCGGGACCATGCGCTCGTAGCGCCCCGAAGGCGCACGCGACAGCGTCCGGCCCCGCACCGACGTGTCGGTAGGGTCGGGGGCATGGAGTCGACCCCGTCCCCGACCGGAGGCGCCGCCGAACCGCTCGACGAGCGCACCGTCGACCCCGACCCGGTCGCCCAGTTCGCCCGCTGGTACGACGAGGCCGCCCGGTCGGTGGCCGCACCGGAGGCCATGGCGCTGGCCACGGCGGACACCGACGGACGACCCTCGGCCCGCATGGTCCTGCTCAAGTCGTGGGACACCGAGGGCTTCGTGTTCTTCACCAACTACGACGGCCGCAAGAGCCACGACCTCGACGCCAATCCGCAGGGGGCCCTGCTGTTCTACTGGGAGCCACTGGGCCGCCAGGTCCGGATCGAGGGGGACGTCCGCCGCACGTCCGATGCCGAGTCGGACGCCTATTACGCCACCCGCGACCTCGGCAGCAGGATCGGCGCCTATGCGTCCCACCAGAGCCGGCCGATCGACGGCCGGGCGGAGCTGGACGCGGCCGTCGACCGCTGGACCGGGGAGTTCGCCGACGGCGCCGTCCCCCGGCCGGCGTGGTGGGGCGGCTGGCGGCTCGGCCCGACGGCGTTCGAGTTCTGGCAGCAGGGCGCCCACCGGCTCCACGACCGGGTCCGCTACACCCCGGCCGACGGCGGCTGGCGGATCGAGCGGCTCCAGCCCTGAGCGCCCGCCGGCCGCAGCGGCCCTGACCGGCCCGGGCGGCGGGCGGTAGGGTCGTGTCATGGCTGATGACACCACACTCGTCGAGGACCGCACGACCCAGCTGCTCGAGGAGATGGACCCGAAGAAGGTGGGCGTCGAGGAGTTCCGGGGTCGCCAGTTCGACCTGGGGCTGGCCTGGATCTCCTTCCCCGAGGGCTACGGCGGCCTCGGCCTGCCGCCCAACCTGCAGCGCATCGTGGACCGGAGGGTGGGGGAGGCGGGCGCCACCCCGGCCGGGGCCAGGGAGTTCTTCGGACTGACCATGGCCGGCCCGACGGTGGTGACCCACGGCTCCGACGAGCTACGGGCCCGGCTGCTGCGGCGCACCTTCACGGGGGAGGAGGCGTGGTGCCAGCTCTTCAGTGAGCCGGGGTCGGGCTCGGACCTCGCCGGACTGGCCACCCGGGCCGTCCGTGACGGCGACGAGTGGGTCATCACTGGCCAGAAGGTCTGGAACACGCTGGCCCACATCGCCGACCGGGGGATGCTCGTTGCCCGCACCGACCCGGAGGCCCCCAAGCACAAGGGGCTGACCTACTTCGCCCTCGACATGCACGCGCCGGGTGTGGAGGTCCGTCCGCTCCGCCAGATGACCGGCGAGGCGGAGTTCAACGAGGTCTACATGACCGAGGTGCGGGTGCCCGACGCCGACCGCATCGGCGACGTCGGCGAGGGCTGGCGGGTGGCCATGACCACCCTGTCGAACGAGCGCACCACCATCGGCGGTGGCGGCGGTGCCCCGCCCCGCGGGTCGGGGTCGATCGCCGAGGCGGTCCGGCTGTACCAGGCCGAGGGCGCCCTCCGCACGGCGGTGGAGCGGGACCGCCTCATGCAGCTCTGGATCGAGATGGAGGTCCTGCGCCTCACCAACATGCGGGCGTCGCAGAACCGCAAGGCGGGCAACCCGGGACCCGAGGGGTCGATCGCCAAGCTGATGTTCGCCGAAGTCAACAAGCGGGTCTTCGAGCTGTGCGTCGACCTGCTGGGCGCGGACGCCATGGCCGGCTACGACTACACGATGCGACGGTCGGAGGTGCTCGGGCTGGTCGGCCCGCCGGGGACGTCGCGCAAGTTCTTCCTGCGGTCGCGGGCCAACTCGATCGAGGGCGGGACCTCCGAGATCCAGCGCAACATCCTCGGCGAGCGGATCCTCGGCCTGCCGGGCGACGTGCGGGTGGACAAGGACCTGCCCTGGGCCCAGGTGCCGCGCAGTTGAGCGCCGCCCCTGCGGGGGTGCGGCCGTGACGGATGCCCGCCAGTTCCTCGGCATGGAGGAGCAGGGTGACCCTCTGCACTGGCGCCTGCACGTCGTGCCCGAGCTGACGACGCCCGGCAACTTCCTGTTCGGCGGCTGCGGGCTGGGCGCCGCGCTGGTGGCCCTCGAGGCGGCAGCCGACCGGCCGACCGTGTGGGCGACCTGCCAGTACCTGTCCTTCGCCCCGACCGACTCGGTCCTCGACCTCACGGTGACGCTGGCCGCCGTCGGCGGTCGGGTGACCCAGGGTCGGGTGGTGGCCCGCACCGGCGATGCCGAGATCCTGACCGTCAACGCCGCGCTGGGCCGACCGGCCGATCCCGGCGACCCCGACGCCGAGGGGGTGTGGGAGCGCCCTCCCGAAGTGCCGCCCCCTGACGAGTGTCCGCCCCGCCGGCTGCCCTCGTTCATCTCCACGTCCATCTTCGACCAGATCGACGTGCGCCTGGCCAAGGGGCGCAGCTTCGAGGAGATCAGCTCGGGCCAACCGACCCCGGGCGACCCGGACAGCGCGCTCTGGGCGCGCGTGCCCGGCCATCTCGAACCGTCGGCCGCCACCCTGGCCATCCTCGGCGACTACGTCACGGGCGGGGTGTCGCAGCCGCTGGGCCGGCGCACGATGTCGCGCAGCCTCGACAACACCCTTCGGGTGGTCCGGCTCGAGCCGACCGAGTGGGTCCTGTGCGACATCCGCATCCAGGCCCTGGCCGGCGGGTTCGGCCAGGGCACGGCGTATCTCTGGTCGGAGCGGGGCAACCTGCTGGCCACCGCCAGCCAGTCGATGAGCATCCGCTTCGCGCCGCCGCTGACCTGACGCGACCCGACGCGCCCTGACGCGACCCACGCGCCCCGCCCACCCGTGCCGACCACACCCGGCGCACCCCTGTTGTAACGGCACCGCCGCGGTCCACGTTCTAGGTGGCGTGACGGCGGCCCGTGCGCCAGGGCACCGTCACGGCGCATGGGCTGGACGTCGACGGGGGACCCTCCGCCGGCGAGCGCGAGATCAGGAGTGATGCGATGACGCAGGTACGCAGGATGACCGGGGGAGTGGCGCTCGTGTTCGCCGCCCTCATGGTGACGGGAGGGGTCGCCGGGGCGGCAGGACACGGCAAGGCCCCGTCGGTCAGCGGGGTGGTGACGGCAGTCGGCGGCGACTCGACCCCCGGGGTGTGCGGGACGGCCGGCGCCTCCGGCGACTTCTCGCTGACCACGACGGGCAGCAACCCGACGGTGCACACGGTCGACGTGACCGATGCGACGTCGTTCGTCCAGAAGAAGGTGGCCGCACCGTCGTTCGCCGGCGTGTGCGTGGGTGACGACGCCTCGGCCATCGGCACGGAGACGGACTTCGTGGTCAGCGCCACGGCGGTCTCGATCCACGTGCCGAAGTCGACGCACGCCTTCGGCGCCGTGACCGACGTCAACGGCGTGACCACCGCCGGCACCTGCGGCACGGCCCACGCCAGCGGGACCTTCACGCTGTCGACACTGGTCAACGGCTCGCAGGTGGTGACCACCGTGTTCGTTACCGACGACACCAAGTTCAACGTGGCCCACGTCGGCACGTCGACCTTCGCCGGCCTCTGTGTGGGCGAGAGCGCCCAGGTGCAGGGAATCCAGGTGGGTGGCTCGGTGCTGGCCAGCTCGGTCGAGGTCAAGATCCCGAAGCCCCCGGCGCCGCTGCACGTCAAGGGTGACGTGCTGTCGGTCGACGGCGTGACCACCGCCGGCACCTGTGGCACGTCCGGCGCGGCCGGGAGCTTCCTGGTCCAGTGGACCGACCACACCGGGACGGTCGTCGACACGACCGTGGACGTCACCGCCACCACGCCCTTCTCCGGCAGGGGCGGGGCGACGTCGTTCGCCGACGTGTGCGTGGGCGCCCGGGCCGGCGCCATCGGCCCGGACAGCGGTGGCGTGCTCGACGCCCTGTCGGTGGCCACGTACCCGGTCAAGGGCTGATCCGCCACCCAGGATCCCTGACCGGGTCGACGGCGGCACCCTCCGGGGTGCCGCCGTCGGCATGTCCGGGCCCGGCCTAGTGTCTGCTGACGTCCGTAGCCCGAACCGACAGGGGACCGCCATGAAGATCAGCACGATGCTCAGCTACGCCGGGGGGTTCCGCAAGGCGGCGGCCCAGGTGGCTGAGATGGAGAAGGCCGGACTCGACCTGGTGTGGGTGGCCGAGGCGTACGGCATCGACAGCCCGAGCCAGATGGGCTACCTGGCGGCACTGACGGAGCGGGTGGAGATCGGCTCCGCCATCCTCCCCATCTTCACCCGGACGCCGACCCTGATCGCCATGACCGCGGCGGGCGTCGACTCCTTGTCGGAGGGTCGCTTCCACCTCGGCCTCGGGTCCTCGGGCCCGCAGGTGATCGAGGGATGGCACGGCGTGCCCTTCGACGCACCGCTGGGCCGCACCCGGGAGATCGTCGACATCTGCCGGGACGTGTGGGCCCGCGAGGCGCCCCTCGAGCACCACGGCCGCTACTACGACATGCCGCTGCCCGAGGGCCGGGGAACCGGACTGGGCAAGGCCCTCAAGATCATCGGGCGGCCGGTGCGGCCCCGCATCCCGGTCTGGATCGCCTCGCTCGGCCACAAGAACGTGGCCATGACGGCGGAGATCGCCGACGGATGGATCCCCATGCTCTACGTGCCGGAGAAGGCCGGGGACGTGTGGGGTGAGTCGCTGGCGGCCGGCCGGGCCAAGCGGGACCCGTCGCTCGGCCCCCTGCAGATCACCGTCGGCGGCATGGTGGCCATCGGCGAGGGTGACGACGTGACGGCACTGCGCGACCTGGCCCGCCCGATGGTGGCCCTGTACGTCGGCGGCATGGGCGCCAAGGGCCGCAACTTCTACAACGACGTGGTGAAGCGGTACGGCTACGAGGAGGAGGCGGAAAAGATCCAGGACCTCTACCTCGACGGCAAGAAGGCCGAGGCCGAGGCGCTGGTGCCGGACGAGCTGCTCGAGTCGATGTCGCTGTGCGGCCCGGCTTCCTACGTGGCCGAGCGGATCGCCGCCTTCGAGGAGGCGGGTGTCAGCCACCTGCAGGTGGTACCGGTGCCCACCGGCGACCAGACCCAGGTCGACATCATCGCCGCCGTCAAGGAGATGATCCGCTGACTGCTCGCCGGCCGCCCCGCTCAGGGGCGCCGCCGCCCGGGCGTCACTCGTCGGAGACGAGCTCCCCCTCGGTGCGCTCGACGGTGTCGAGGGCCAGCAGCGTGTCGAGCTGCTGGGCCATCTGCTCGATCTCGCCCGCCTCGTAGTAGCTGCGGTTGAGGGTCAGCGTCAGCTGGTCCTGGACCAGAGCGAGGGCGTCCTCGGCCGCGGCGGCGGCGTCGTACACCGAGAAGAGTCGGGCCTGCATGGCCTGGGCCGACACGAAGCGGGTGCCGCGGTCAGCGGCTTCCGCCGGCAGCGCGCGTAGCGCGTCGCCCGGGGTCGCGGGAGTGGTCGGGGCGGTCGTCCCGGCCACCTCGGCTGCATGCTCCTGGTCCATGGTCATCTGCCTTTCATGGTCTGGTCCACGCCACCGCTCTGGTGTGCCTCCCATTCAACACCCCGGGAGCGACATTTCGTCCGCATGCCACCGTCATGCCACCCGGCTGCAACCTTCTCCCTGGTCACGACCCTCCTCCCGACCCGGTCCGCCGGGAGCCGCCGGGCCGCCCGCCGGGTCCGGGGCCAGGTCGATCCACCGGCCGGTCGGCGGTGGTCCCGGCAGGTGGGAAGATGACCGACCGTGGTCGCGCCCCGCCCGGGGCGGACCGGACCTGGAGGACCGGCAGCATGGAAGGACCCATCACCGACAGCGCTCGCGAGGCCATGCTCCTGGCCGCCCTGGACCGGACCGACGGTCGCTCGCTCAAGGCGTCCCTCCAGGCCGCCACCGACCCCCGCATCCCGATCTCCAAGCCGATCGTCAACGCGCTGGCCGCCCTGCGCAAGCACCGTGACCCGAAGTCGGTGCTGGGCCGGGCGCAGTACCGGGTGGCGGTGCCCTACGCCGCCGCCGTTTACGCCGAGCCGTGCCTGGCCGCCGTGATCGAGGCACTCGGCGACGACGCCGACGACCCGACCCGGGAGCAGCTGCTGGCGGCCGTCGACGCGGTGGGGGCCGACCACGACGACGTCACCGTGGCGGTAATGCTGGCCTCGGTGGCCGACGGTGACATGGCCGCGTCCGACCTCTGCTTCGACGTCCTCGACACCGAGGAGCGGTTCGGGCTGACGGGCTGGCGGGCCTTCGAGCGCGAGGCGCCGTCGGGGGAGGCCGCACGCGCACCCGCGGCCACCGGCGCCACGGCGGAGCAGCGCGAGGCCCGGCGGGCCAAGAAGCAGCGCGAGACGGAGGAGCGCCGACGCCGGTCGGAGGCGTCGGCCCGGGCCGCGGCCCAGGTGCGCTCGGCCAGGAAGCGGGAGCGGGCGGCGACGTCGGACCGTCCCGCCGTCGCGGACGCCGAACGGTCGGCCGCGCCCGTCCTGCCGACACTCCGGCACCGACGGGCCGTCCTGTCCGCGTCGGAGCTGGAGGAATTCGACCGGGACGACCCGTGGGTCACCGGCGTGGTGCTGGCCTGGGTGCCCTTCGACGCCGCCGACGACGACGAGGGCGGCCTCGACGGCAAGGTGCGTCCCTGCGTGGTCCTGGCCGGCTCGGCCACCCACCTGCTGGTCCGGCCGGGCTACTCGGCCGGTGGGGTCAAGAGCCGGGACTGGAAGTCGCACCCCGTGCGCCACTGGCGACGGTCCGGGTTCGACGAGCCCACGTGGATCGACGTCGAGGCCGTCCGGGTGGCCCGTCCGGACGACGGGCCGGCCGGCTACCTCGAGCCTGACGACTGGAACTCGCTCTGGTGAGCCGCCCGGAGGGGTGACGGTCGGGGCCGGGGCTCAGGCCCGGTCGGCCGCCCCGTCCACGGGTGCACGCCCGTCCCGCAGCGGCCGGCGGCCCCGCAGGTTCTTCGGCAGGATGTCCGGGTCGGCCACGGCGCGGCCGATGACGTCGAGGATCTCCTCGCCGATGAGCTCGCTGCGGACGAGCAGCGCGTCGCGCAGTGCCTCGACCACGTGGCGGTGCTCGTCGAGCATCCGGGTGACCGAGCTCTTCGAGTCGTCGAGGAAGGCCTCGACCTCGGCCCGGCTCGGTTCGTCGGACAGGACCTTGGCCACGATGCCCGACCCCTGGTGCTCGATGGCCGCCACCGAGATCAGCGACGTCCCCATGCCGAGCTGGCCGACCATCTGGCAGGCGTTCAGGGTGGCGGCCTGCAAGTCGCTCGCCACCCCCGTCGAGCACTCCCCGAAGAACAGCTCCTCGGCGACCATGCCGCCGAAGGCGATGTCGATCATGGCCCGCACCTCGGACCGGGTCTTGGTGAAGCGCTCCTCGGTCTCGGAGTGCATGAGCAGCCCGAGGGCGTCACGCCGCTTCACGATGGTCAGGACCTCGAGCTTGCGCCCCTTGCCCACCAGCCAGGCCACGGTGGCGTGGCCGGCCTCGTGGGTGGCGATGGTGCGCCGCTCCGCCTCGGTGTACTCGACCGGCTGGGCCAGGCCGATCTCCTCGGTCATCTTGGCCTGCTGGACGTCGTTCCAGGAGAGGCGGTCCGCCCCCCGACGGAGGGCCCACACCAGGGCCTCGTCGAGCAGGTGCTCGAGCATGACGGGGGAGTAGCCGGCCGTCATGGCGGCCAGCGTGTCGCGACGGGTCGGGTCGTCGAGCTCGGCCTCGTGGGCCTTGCGGCCGAGGTAGTAGTCGATGATGTCGCGGCGCCCCGAGCGTCCGGGCAGGCCGAAGTAGATGGTGCGGTCGAACCGGCCCGGCCGGACGAGGGCGGGATCGAGGTCGTCCATCCGGTTGGTGGCGCCGATGACGAGGATGTTGGCCGGCGTGGCCGTGGGCTTGCGGAGGCGCCGGCCCTCGGGCAGCCAGCCGTTGACGGCCTCGACCACCTTGGCCCGCATGCGGACCGACCACGGTGTCTGCTCGAACGACTGCAGCTGGATGAGCAGCTCGTTGACGACGCCCGGGACACCCTCACCGTGGCTCGAGCCGTTGCCCCGCTTGCCGCCGATGGCGTCGAGCTCCTCGATGAAGCCGATGGCGCCGCCCTCGCGGCGGGCCTGGCGACGGAGCTCCTTGAAGTAGGCGCGGATCTTGCGGTTGGTCTGGCCGTAGAACATGGACTGGAAGGCCGAGGACGACACGAAGAGGAAGGGGACGCCCGCCTCCGACGCCATGGCCTTGGCCATGTAGGTCTTGCCGGTGCCGGGCGGCCCCTCGAACAGGATCGCCTTGCGGGGGGTGCCGCCCATCCGCTCGTTGAACGTCCGGTAGGCCAGGAAGAGGTTGAGCGTCTTGGTGACCTCCTCGACCAGGCCCTCCGAGCCCCGCACGTCGTCGAAGCTCATGGTGAGCTCGTCGGGGCGGAAGAGGATGTGGGGGGAGCGGCCGGCCGCCAGGAGGGGCACGACCATGACCAGGCTCAGTAGCACGATGAGCCCGAGGGGGAGCACGTACGGCATGAGGGACGTCGGCACCGAGAAGCTCGGCAGGGGGGAGCCCGGCGTCAGTACGTCCCGCAGGATCAGCAGGCCGGCGATGACACCGAGGACAGCCGCCGTGCGCTGCATCCGGGTCGAGCGGGCCTTCGCCTTGTGGGCCCCGACGTCGGTGGTGGCCATCCGGGCCACGCCGCCGCCGGACAGGGCGCCGAGGCCGGTGCCGGCCGGCCCGTCGAGGTGGAGGGCGCCGTCGGCGGGCCCGTCGGTCGGGGTGGGCGGACCGTCGGCCTGTGCAGTGTCCCGTGGTGCCATGCATCGCTCCCGTCGTGTCGCCGGTGGTCGTGTACCTACCCCGGTGGCGTGAGGAACAGGCCCCGGACGTCGTCCAGGTCCGGCTCAGGTCCCGGCGTCGCCCGACCGCGATGCCCAGGACGGCGAACCTACGGCGGGTGCAGGAGGGTTGCAAGCCACCCTACGGAGGGTGAGGAGGCCCAGCCCACGTGCGGGTGCAGGTGACCGCTTGCCCACGTGCCGTGGCGGAGCCGGGGGACGCCGGTTGCGGGAGGGTTACCGGGCAGGGTGCCGCGTCCGCCTCTGACGGGCGCACGCGACGGGAGCCGAAAGGGGGACTCCTCAGGTGGGGGTGGGGAACTCCCGCACCTCGAAGTCCGAGACGATGGTGGCGCACAGGCCCGCCTGCTCGAGGGCGCAGGACTCGGCGGCCACCGCCACCGGCGACCCGTAGGAGACGGCCGAGGGGATCTGCGGGAACAGGACGACACCCGACACCGTGAGCTGCCCGCCCGAAGCGGCCAGGCTGCCGGTCACCCCGGACGGGTCGGCGACGGCGGTGACGTCCGGCGTGAGCGCGTTGGTCAGCTCACCCGCCGGCTTGGTGGTGGAGCACCCGGCCGACTGCGACTGCCAGGACGGGATGACGAAGAACGGGCAGACCAGCTGGATGCCGGCCGGCGTGCCGGTGGTGGCGTACGTGGCGAAGATGCCCTCCGAGCCGGGTGTCGGGGCGCCCGACAGGGGTGGCACGGGATCGTTGGGCGGGTAGACGGCCAGGGTGGTGGCGCCGGCGGCGTCGATGGCGGCCGACTGCCCCGACGTGTCGCCCGGCACGGTGGTGGTCGTGGTCGTCGTCCCGAAGCCGCCGGTGGTGGTCGTGGTGGTCGACGACGAGCTCCCGGTCGACGCGCCGGGCGTGACGAGCGAGCAGGTCCACCCGCTCGGGCCCAGGAGGGTGTGCAGCCCGTCGGTGTAGAAGGTCACCTTGCCGGCCAGCGACGTCGGGACCGGTGCCACCAGGATGGTCGGGTTCCACCCGGAGCGGGACTTGATGGGCACGCCGCCGTAGGCCGGGTCGTTGCACGGGACCACGGGGAAGGCGACGGCCACCTCGCCGTTGACGGGCACCGTGGTCGAGCTGGAGCCGCCCGGGGTGGACGAGGTCGTGCTGGCCCCGGTGGAGGAGGAGGTGGACAGGAGCGACGAGCCGCACCCGGTCAGCACGACGAGGCCCGCCGCCGCCAGGGCCGCCCACCGCGACCCGGACCGGAGCGGCCGGCACCCCCTCGACGGTCGAACCATCTCCTGACGATAGGCCGGGGCGCACGCCGCACGGTGGCCATTCGTCCGGAGGGCGGTTGCTGACGTTGACGTACGCGTTAACCTGGCCGGGAAGGCAACCGGGACCGCCGCCGACCGGCGGGAGCGATCGGTGCCGAGGAGGAGCGGATGGCCGTCGTCGAGGAGTCAGCCAAACCGGGGGACGGACGGGCCGGCCCGGACGTAGCCGCACGGGCCGACCGGCGGGCCAGGCTCAGCGGCGACCTGGCGGCGCTGCCGCCGAGCTACAAGTGGATGGCCCTGTTCATCTCCACGCTCGGCATGCTCATGGCCACCATCGACGGCTCGATCGTCCTCATCTCGCTGCCCAACATCTTCCGGGGCATCGGCATCGACCCGCTCGAGCCGGGTAACACCTTCTACCTGCTGTGGATGATCCTCGGGTTCCTGGTCGTGACCAGCGTCCTGGTGGTGTCCCTCGGGCGGCTGGGCGACATCTACGGCCGGGTGCGGATCTACAACCTCGGGTTCGCCGTGTTCACGTTCTTCTCGTTGATGCTGTCGATCACGTGGATGACCGGACACGCCGCCGCCGTCTGGCTCATCGTGATGCGCATCTTCCAGGGGGTCGGCGCGGCCATGCTCATGGCCAACTCGGCCGCCATCCTCACCGACGTCTTCCCCGACAACCAGCGGGGCATGGCCATGGGGGTCAACCAGGCCGCCGCCTTCAGCGGGACATTCATCGGCCTGGTCCTCGGTGGCGTCCTGGCCCCGCTGAACTGGCGGTGGATCTTCCTCGTCTCGGTGCCCGTCGGGCTGCTCGGGACGGTGCTCGGCTACCTCCGGCTCCACGAGACGAGCCCGCGCCGGCCGGCCCGGATCGACTGGCCCGGCAACATCACCTTCGCCATCGGACTGGTGCTGGTGATGATCGGGATCACCTACGGCATCGAGCCCTACGGCGGGCACGTCATGGGCTGGACGAACCCGGTCGTGCTCGGGTCGGTGGCCGCCGGCCTCGTGCTGCTCGGCGCCTTCTGCGTGATCGAGACCCGGGTGCCGCAGCCGATGTTCCGGCTCCAGCTGTTCCGGATCCGCGCCTTCACCTCGGGCGTGCTGGCCAGCTTCCTGGCCGCCCTCAGCCGGGGCGGCCTCATGTTCATGCTGATCATCTGGCTGCAGGGCATCTGGCTGCCGCTGCACGGCTACGCCTTCACCGTGACCCCGCTGTGGGCCGGCATCGCCATGCTGCCCCTCACGTTCGGCTTCCTCGTGGCCGGCCCGCTGTCCGGCGTCCTGTCCGACCGCTTCGGCGCCCGGCCGTTCGCCACCGGCGGCATGCTCGGGACGGCACTGTGCTTCGCCCTGTTGGAGCTGTTGCCGGTCGACTTCCCCTACTGGCTCTTCGCCCTGCTGTTGTTCGCCACCGGCCTGTGCATGGCGTCGTTCGGCTCGCCCAACCGCGCCGGCGTCATGAACAGCCTGCCCGCCCAGCACCGGGGGGCCGGCTCGGGCATGAACACCACCTTCCAGAACTCGGCCCAGGTCCTCTCCATCGGCATCTTCTTCACCCTCATGATCGTCGGGGTCACCGCGTCGCTGTCCGCCAACCTGCTGCACGGCCTCGTCGCCCACGGCGTGCCGTCCGACGTGGCCGAGCGGGTGGCGCACCTGTCGCCGGTGTCGACGCTCTTCGCCGCCTTCCTCGGCTACAACCCCGTGCAGCACCTGGTCGGGCCGCACGTGCTCTCCCAGCTGACGCCGACCCAGCAGGCGGCGCTGACCGGTCGGAGCTTCTTCCCGGGCCTGATCAGCCGGTCCTTCCTGGCCGGTCTGCACGCCGCCCTCGACTTCGCCATCGTGGCCAGCCTGCTGGCCGCATGGGCGTCCTGGCTGCGGGGCGGGCGCTACGTCTACCGCGAGGACGACGACACCGGTCCGGAACCGGCGCCCGACGGGGCTCCGGCGCCGACCGGGCCCGTGAGCGCCGACGCCGGAGCCCGACCGTGAACGCCGCCGACACGGTCCTGCCGACCGACGCGGTGCTGCCGATCGGCGAGCTGGCCCAGCGCACCGGGGTCACCACCCGGACGCTCCGCTACTGGGAGGAGCTCGGGCTGATCCGGCCGAGCGGGCGTCGTGGCGGGGGCGAGCGGTTCTACCTTCCCGCCGACATGGCCCGGGTGACCCGGATCCGCGACCTCCAGGAGCTGCTCGGCTTCTCGCTGGCCGAGGTCCGGGTGGTGCTCGACACGCCCGACGCCGACGCCCTGGACCGGGTCCGGTCCGAGTTCCGCTGGGGCGACGCCAGCCCGTCGGCGCGGCGCCGGCTCCTCCTCGAGGCGGCCGAGGCCAACGACGACCTGCTGGCGCGGCTGGACGACACCCTCGCCCGCATCCACGCCTTCCGCGACGAGCAGGCCGCCAAGTCGCGGCGCCTGACCGAGCTCCTCGACGAGCTGGACGGGGCCGACCCGCCGACCGATCGACCCGGACCGAACAAGGAGCGCCGATGACCACAGGAGACCTGACCGCCCGCACCGTCGAACTGGCGGGGCACGGCGGCGACGCCATCGAGGCGTACCTGGCGCTGCCGCTCGACGCCGAACCGGCCGGAGGGGTGGTGGTGATCCACCACATGCCGGGCTGGGACGGGGCCAGCAAGGAGCTCACCCGGAGGTTCGCGGCGGAAGGGTACCTGGCCGTCTGCCCGAACCTCTACAGCCGGGAGGCGCCCGGGGCCGACCCCGACGATGCGGCGGCCGCCGCCCGGGCCGCCGGCGGCGTGCCCGACGACCGTCTGGTGGGCGACGTGGCCGGTGCGGCGGCGTACCTGCGGGGCGAGGCGGGATCGAACGGCCGGGTGGCCACCATCGGCTACTGCTCCGGCGGCCGCCAGTCGTTCCTGGCCGCCTGCAGCCTCGACCTCGACGCAGCCGTCGACTGCTACGGCGCGTTCGTGCTCACGGCGCCGCCGGACGAGTTTCCGCTGCGGATCGGGCCGCTGCGCGACCGCGTGGGCGACCTCCGCTGCCCGCTGCTCGGGCTCTTCGGCGCCGACGACCAGTATCCCGGCCCGGAGGAGGTGGCCGAGCTCGAGCGGGAGCTGGCCGCCGCCGGCAAGGAATTCGAGTTCCACTCCTACGAGGGGGCGGGCCACGCCTTCTTCAACACCGACCGGCCGAGCTTCCGGGCCGAGGCGGCCCAGGACGGCTGGGAGCGGATCTGGGACTTCTTCGGCCGGCACCTGTCGGCCTGACCACGACGAGCACGGAGGAGACGACGATGTGCACCTATCGGACGACCACCCTGACGGTGGACGGCAGCGGCAAGGGCGCGGCGGGCTGGTTCCCGGTGACGGACGCCTCGGTCTACTTCGACCATCCGGTCCGTGCACCGGCCGAGCACACGCTCAACGTCGACCTGCGCAACCCCGCCCGTGGTGCGGCCGCCCGGGTGGCGGTGGAGCTCGACCCGCGGTCGGCGCGTGCGCTGGCAGTGGCCATCCTCGACATCCTGGACGGCGCACCGCCCGGCCTCATCCCGTCCTAGGAGGGCGCTCCGGCCACGACGACCGGGTCGGCAAGCTCAGGCCGGCGGCGTTCCCGGCGGGGGAGGCGGCGGCGGGGGAGGCGGGGGCGGGGGCGGCGGTGCTGAGCCACCCGGGGGTGCCGGCGGGGGGAGGGGCGAGCCGCCCGCCGGGGGCGGTGGGTAGGCCGTGCCGGGCTGGGGCGGCGGCGGTGCGTACCCGCCCTGGGTCGGGTAGCCGGGCTCCGGCGCGTAGCCCGGGGTGCCGTAGCCGCCCGCCATGGCGGCGGGGCCCTGCGGCCCGCGGTAGGTGCTCTGGCCAAGCCACAGGATGAACCAGAAGATCACCGGCAGCAGGACCAGTCCGACGGTGAATCCCGGACCGTGGCCGAAGCTCTTCGAGACGTCGTTGAGGATGAAGATGGAGATGACGAGCAGCGCGAGGCTGCCGAACGGGATGATCACCAGGAGCAGGAACCACGCCCACGACTTCGGCCGGCCGGCCACCCGCAGCAGTACGATGAAGTTGTAGACGGGCACGAACGCCGCCCACGCCGGCTCGCCCTGGGGCGAGGCCTTCTGGTACGTGCCCCACACCGGCAGGGCGAAGAGGATGTAGAAGAGGATCAGGAGGATGAAGAAGACCCCGCCCCCTCCCCCTGACGACGCCGCAGTCACGAAATCCATGAGCACCCCCTGGGGCTGAGCGTCCCGCCGTCGGGACATCGCCCACATCGTTGCACCTCGTGATGTCCGGGAGCGGGATCCGGGCCCCGTGACCGGTCGGGCCCCGTGTCGCACCCCGTGGGTAAGGTCGCCACCCGTGGGCGACGAACGGACGGGGGCGGGGCTCCACATCTCCACGGCCGGGCGGGCCGAGGACCTGGTCGCCGGCCTGGCCTCGGTGGTGGTCGACGAGCCCCTCGACCCGATGGCGTCCGAGTGGCTGGCCGTCCCGTCCGACGGCATGCGCCGCTGGGTGACGCTCGAGCTGGCCCGTCACCTGGGAGCGAGCGGGCCCGGGGCGGACGACGGCGTGGCCGCCAACTTCGACCGCGCCTACCCCGGGACGCTGCGCGACCTCGCGCTCGACGCCTCGTCGCCCGACCGCGACGGCCGCGGCCGGTCCGACCCGTGGCGGATCGACCGGATGGTGTGGCCGCTGCTGGCGCTGTTCGACGACCTCGCCGCGTCCGACGGCATGCCCGAGTTCACCGCCCTGCCCGACGGCGCCTCACGCTTCACCCGGGTCCGCACCGTCGCCGACCTGTTCGACCGCTACCACCTGCACCGCCCCGGCATGGTCCGGGCGTGGTCGGACCCCGCCCGGCCCGACGGTGGATTGGTCGACGGCGTGCTCGACCCCGTGTCGACCCATGCGGCGTGGCAACCGAAGCTGTGGCGGCTGCTGCGCGAGGAGATCGGCACGCCAAGCCCGCCCGAGCGGATGGCGGAGGTCCTGGCCCGCATCGCCGCGGAGGACCTGCCCCTCGACCTGCCGGAGCGCCTCCTGCTGTTCGGGTTCACCTCGTTGCCGGGTAGGGACTTCCTCCCCCTGGTCGAGGCGGTGGCTCGCGAACGGGCCGTGCACCTCTTCCTGCTCGAGCCCCACCACTTCGACCTCGCGCAGCTGCGTGCCGACTGGCCGGCGCCGCCGGGCGGCCGGGCCCGGCTGCGGTCCGACGACCCGACCGCCGCGGAGGTCCGCCAGCCGCTGCTGCGGACCTGGGGCCGTCTGCCGCGTGAGGCCGCCGTGCTGCTGGCCGACGGGCTGGCCGACCGGCCCGGGGCCGTCACGCAGGTCCCGGGGGAGGCGGCGCCACGGGCCACCGTGCTGCAGCGGCTGCAGGCCGACATCCGCGAGGACGCTGCGGCCGCGCCGGCCCCGGTTGACCCGTCCGATCGATCGGTGCAGTTCCACGCCTGCTTCGGGCCGATGCGCCAGGTCCAGGTGGCCCGCGACGCGGTGCTCCACCTGTTGAACGACGCCGACGGCCGGTTGACCGAGGAGGACGTGCTGGTCGTCTGCCCCAACCTGGAGAAGTTCGCCCCGCTCGTCGAGGCGGTGTTCGGCCGGACCGGCGACGGTGGGGACGGGTCCGGCGGCCCGCCAGCGCTCCGCTACCGCATCGCCGACCGCTCCATCCGCTACGCCAACCCGGTCCTGGGGGCGGCCGCCGCGCTGCTCGAGCTCGTCTCCGGCCGCTTCGAGTTCGCCGAGGTGCTCGACTTCATCTCGCTGGCCCCGGTGCGGGCGCGGTTCGGCCTCGACGACGACGGACTCGGCGTCCTGGCCGAGTGGGCCGAGGGCACCCGGGTGCGCTGGGGCCTCGACCCGGGTCACCGGGCCCGGTTCGGCGTGCCGGCCTCGGTGGACACCAACACCTGGCAGGCGGCGTTGGACCGGCTGCTCTTCGGGGCGGCGGTGCAGGCGGGCGACCTCGACCTGGCCGTGGGCCCGGTGGCGCCCTTCGGCGTCGACGGTGGCGACGCCGCGCTGCTCGGGACCTTCGCGCACGTACTCGACCGGTTGGCCGGGCTGGCCGGACACGCCGCCGGGCCCGGGCAGCCCGTCGGCGCCTGGGTCGACCTGCTCCGCCGCACCTGCGAGGACCTCTTCGCCCCGCCCGACCACGCGCCGTGGCAGTTCGAGGCGCTGGAGCGGACCCTGCGGGCCGTCGAGGACGAGGCGGCCGGATCGTCCCGGGGGGCCGCGGTCCCGCTCGGCCTCCTCGACGTGCGTCGGCTGCTCGAGGGGCGCCTCGACGCCGCCCCGGGCCGGCCCGACTTCTTCCGGGGCGGGGTGACCGTCACCTCGCTGGCCTCCCTGCGTTGGGTGCCGTTCCGCGTCGTCTGCATCCTCGGACTCGACCAGGACGCGCTGGGCACCGCCGCACCCGACGCGTCGGACCTGGTGGCCGCCGCGCCCCAGCCGGGCGACCCCGACGCCCGGGCGGAGGCCCGGCAGTGGCTCCTCGAGGCCGTCCTGGCCGCCGGCGACCACCTGCTCGTGGTGCGGGAGGGGCACGACCTACGGTCCAGCCACGAGGTGCCCCAGGTGGTTCCGGCGGCCGAGCTGTTCGACGCGGTGCTGGCCCTCCATCCCGAGGCCGGGCGCGCCGAGGCCTGGCGCCGCCTCGAGGTGGAGCACCCGCGGCACCCGTTCGACGAGGCGTGCCTGCGGGACGGGGCCCTCGGTCGGGACGGGCCGTGGAGCTTCGCCGAGCGGGACCTCGACGGGGCGGTCGGGCGGCGCACCCGGCCGCTGCTGCGCCCGCCGTTCCTCGACCACCCGCTCAGGCCGGGCGGGACGGGGTCCGTGGAGCTCGAGCACCTGCGCGCCTTCCTGCGCGACCCGGTGGCCGCCTTCGTGCGGCGGACACTCGGCGCGAGCCTGCCCCGGGCGGCCGAGGAGGTGCGCGACACGCTGCCGGTCGAGCCGGATCCCCTGGAGCGCCACCACATCGGACAGAACCTCCTGGACGCCCGGCTGCTGCAGGTGGACGACGCCACCTGGCGCCGGGTGGAGCGGGCCAAGGGGGTGCTGCCGCCCGGCGTACTGGAGGAGCGCCTGTTCGACGACGTGTCCGACGAGGTGGACGCCATGCTGGCCGAGGCGGCGCGGCGCGACGTCGGCACCGGCCGTCCGGTGCTCCACGGGGTGGACGTGACCCTGGCCGACGGCACCCGCATCGTGGGCGAGGTGCCGCTGGGGCTCGCCGCACCGTCCCTGGGCCCGGGGCGCATCCTCTTCAACCGGCCGAAGGACGTCCATCGGCTCGAGGCGTGGCTCGACCTGATGGTGCTGGTGGCGGACGACCCGGACGTGCCGTGGCGCTCGGTGGTGGTGACGCGGGCGAAGTCCAAGAGGGCCAAGCTCCACCCGGTCGACCTGACGGCCCTCTCCGGGCCCGACCTCCGGGGTACGGCCCTGGCCGCGCTCCAGCTGGTGGTCGACCTCTACCGCCGGGGCCTGACCGAGCCGCTCCCGTTGTTCGCCTCGTACTCGCCGGCCGTGCACGCCGGCTCGTCGGGCGACGACGCGTGGAAGAGCTATTTCGGCGGGGGCGATGGCACCCGCCCGGCGGTCCGTCTCGTCTTCGGCGACGTCGAGGTCGAGGAGATCGAGGACGTCCCCCCGCACGCCGACGACCCGGTCGGGACCGGCAACCGGGCCGAACGGTACGCGCACCACCTGTGGGGGGCGCTGGACCGCACGGCCGAGGCGGCACCGTGAGCGGCCCGCCCGACACCTTCCCGCTCCTGGGCGAGCTGCCGACCGGCCAGGTCGCCATCGAGGCCAGCGCCGGCACCGGCAAGACGTTCACCCTGGCCGCCCTGGCCACGCGCTACCTGGCCGAGCGGCGGATCGCACCCTCCGAGCTGTTGATCGTCACGTTCACCCGGGCGGCAACGGCCGAGCTGCGGTCGCGGATCCGCGGCCAGATGGTGGCGTCGGCGGCCGCCCTGGCCGACGGCGCACCCCCACCGGGCGACGAGCTGTCGGCCCACCTGGCCGCCGAGGAGCGCGAGGAGCGGCACGACCGGCTGGTGCGGGCGGTCGCCGACTTCGACGCGGCCACCATCTCGACCATGCACAGCTTCGCCGGCCAGGTGCGGAGCACGCTCGGCATCTCGGCGGCCGTCGACCCCGACGCCCGGCTGACCGCCGACGTCGCGCCGCTCGTCCGACACGCCTGCGCCGACGCCCTGGCCACGGCGTCGGCCGGCGGCGTCCCTGTCGACGACCTGCCGACCCTGACCCAGCTGGTGACGGCCACGGAGCGGTTCGTGGGCGATCCGGACATGGTGCTCGAGCCGACCCCGGACCGGGACACGGCCACCCCGGCCCAGGTACAGCTCCGCCACCTGGTCCTGGCATCCCAGGCCAACCTGGTGGACCGCCGCCAGGGCGCGGGCACCATGGGCTACGACGACGTGCTCAAACAGCTGCGCTCGGCCCTGGTCGACCAGCGTTCGGCCTCGGTCGTGGAGGCCCTGCGCCGGCGGTTCTCGGTCGTCCTCATCGACGAGTTCCAGGACACCGACGCCGTCCAGTGGGAGATCTTCTCGACGCTGTTCGGGGCGGGCGCATCCGACCGCACGCTGGTGCTCGTCGGCGACCCGAAGCAGGCCATCTACCGCTTCCGCGGCGCCGACATCTCGGTCTACCTCCGGGCCGTCGGCCCCGGGTCGGGCACGACCACGTCCACGCTCCGCACCAACTGGCGCTCCGACGGGGCGGCGGTGGAGGCCATGCAGCACGTCCTCGCCGGCGCCACCTTCGGCGACCCGGCCATCGCCTACGTCCCGGTCGAGGCGTCGGAGGGCCACCGCGACCTGCGGATGACGGACGACGCCGCCGGAGGTGCGCCCTTGTCCGGCCTGGCCGTCCGGGTAGCGGTGGGCGATCGGCTGCCCCGGTCCGGCAAGCTGCCCAGCACGCCGGGCACGGCCCGGATCGTCAACCGGGACCTGGTCGCCCACATCCGCCGGCTGCTCGACAGCGCGTCGATCCCCGACGAGGACGAGGCCACCGGCCGTCGTCGCCTTCGCCCCAAGGACGTGGCCGTGCTCGTGACCTCGGGCGCCCACGGGCGTGCCGCCCAGCACGCGCTGCGCCGGCAGGGCGTGCCCGCCGTGCTGGCCGGGGCCGGCAGTGTGCTGTCGTCCTGGGCGGCCGACCAGGTGCGGCTGCTCCTGTCGGCCATGGAGCGTCCGGCCGACCTCGGCCGGGTGCGCGCCTACGCCCTGTCGTGGTTCGAGGCGAGGCCGCCCGACGAGGTGGCCGTCGCGGACGACGAGGCCCTGGCCGTCCTCCAGGAGCGGCTGGCCGACTGGACGTCCCGGCTCGGCTCCCGTCCGGTCGCCGAGGTGCTCGCCGCCATCTGGGCGGAGTCGGGCGTGGTGACCCGCCTGCTCGGCCGGTTCGACGGCGACCGCAACGTGACCGATCTCGACCACCTGGCCGAGCTGCTGCACGAAGGGGCGCCGCACGGCAGGTCCGGTGTCGCCGGCCTGCTGGCCCTGCTCGACCGTCCGCCGGTGTCGGAGGAGGACGCCGAGGTCGACGGCGACCTCGTCGCCCGACGGGTGGAGTCGCAGGCGGAGGCGGTCCAGATCATGACGGTCTGGAAGGCCAAGGGCCTCGAGTTCCCCGTGGTGTGCCTGCCCATGCTGTGGCGGCCGGGCAAGAACCCCGAGGACGTCGTCTACACCGATCCCGACACGGGCCGCCGCACCATGGACCTGGCCAAGGGGACGACCTGGCCCGACAAGGCGGGCGCCGAGGAGCGCAAGCAGCTGGCCCGGACCGAGGAGGCGTCCGAGCAGCTGCGGCTGCTGTACGTGGCCCTGACCCGGGCCAAGCACCACACGGCCGTGTGGTGGGCCAACGCCAAGAGCAGCGACGGACGAGCGCTGTCACGCCTGCTCTTCGCCCGCGACCGGGACAGCGGACTGCTCGATCCGGAGGCGTTCGCCAGCGGCGACTACGACTTCCCGGCCGAGACCGACGTGCCGGCCGTCCTGGCCCCCCTCGTCGCACGGTCCGGGGGGACGATCAGCGTGACCGAGGTGACCGATCCCGCCCCGGTGGCGCCCCGGGGCCGGGTGGACGGGACCACCGAGGACGACATGCTGGCGGTGGCGACGTTCACCGCCGCGCTCGACCGCTCGGTGCACCGGTGGTCCTTCTCGTCCATCACCGCCGGGGCCGAGGGTGTCGGCGTCGACCCCTTCGACGCCTCCGGCGCGGACAGCGGCGCCGACGACGAGGGCGCGGACCAGGGAGCCGAGACCGACAGGGCCGAGGACGACGTGGCCGGCACGGCCGACGGCACGGCGGTGGTGCCCGCGGTCCTCGGTGCCCTCGGCGGGCTGCGGGCCGGGACGGCCTTCGGCACCTTCGTGCACGCCGTCCTGGAGCGCACCGACTTCGCCGTCGAGGCGCTCGACGCCACGCTGGTGGAGGTTTTGGACGCCGAGCTCGCCTGGAGCGGGACCTCCACCGCCACCCTGGCGCCGGAAGGTGTGGACGGCCGGGGCCTGCTGGTCGCAGGACTGCGCGACGCCATCGTCACACCGCTCGGTCCGATGGTGGGGAACGCCCGTCTCGCCGACCTGCGGCGGACGGACCGGCTGGACGAGCTCGCCTTCGACATGCGGCTGGCCGGCGCCGGACCTCGGCCCTCGGTCGCCGACCTGGGCGAGCTCGTGCTCCGTCACCTGCCCGAGGGCGACCCGCTGCGTGGCTGGGCCGGGTCGCTGGCCGACGGCCTCATCGACCTCCGGCTGGCCGGCTACCTGACCGGCTCCATCGACCTGGTGGCCCGGATGCCGGTCGACGGCGCCGAGGCCTACGTGGTCGCCGACTACAAGACCAACCGGCTGACCGCCCACGGGGCCGAGGCGGGCCCGTCGGACTACGACGTGGCCCACATGGCCGAGGCCATGGCCGAGCACCACTACCCGCTCCAGGCCCTGCTCTACGGGGTGGCGCTCCACCGCTACCTCCGGGCGCGCCGCCGGCGGGACGCGGCGCCGGCCCGGATCGTCGGCGCTGCCTACCTGTTCGTCCGGGGCATGGCCGGACCCGGCACCGCGCTCGACCGCGGGCAGCCCCACGGCGTCTTCGCCTGGCCCTTCCCCGACGGCCTGCTCGAGCAGGCCAGCGACCTGCTGGCCGGCCGGGTCCCGGTGGGCGGACGATGACGGCCGGCGCGGTGGGACCCGTGGGGTGGGCGCCCGAGGGGATCGACGACGTCCTGCAGCCCTGGGTGGACGCCGGGGTCCTCGGGAGTTTCGAGGTCCACCTGGTGCGGGCCGTGGTACGTCGGGCCCCCGCCCGCCCGTCCGATGACTGCCTCCTGGCCCTGGCCCTGAGCGCCCGGGCCACCCGGCTCGGCCACGTCTGCCTCGATCTGCGCACCGCCCACGACCAGGTCGTGGCCGCCCAGGACGACGCCGGGCGGACGGCGGGCCTGTCGTTGCCGGACCCCGTGGCCTGGCGGACCGGACTGGCGGCATCCGCGGTGGTGGGGGGCCCCGACCCCGAAGGGCGACCGGACGCACTCCTGCTGCCACTGGTCCTCGACGGCCACCGCCTGTACCTGCAGCGCTTCTGGCGTTTCGAGGTCGAGGTGGCGGCCCAGCTGGGCGGTCGCGCCGACCCGTCGCAGGGCGGGCCGACCCTGCCTGACGAGCAGCTGCTGACGGCCACCCTGGACGGCCTGTTCGGAGGCCCGCCCGCCGGGGCGGACGGCGACGACCTGCAGTACGTGGCGGCCAGGCGGGCGCTGACCAGTCCGGTGTCGGTGGTGGCGGGCGGCCCCGGTACCGGCAAGACGCACACCGTCGCCCGCATCCTGGCCGCCGCACTCGACCTGGCCGCCCGCGACGGCGAGCGGTTCCAGGTGGCACTCGCCGCGCCCACCGGCAAGGCGGCCACCCGCATGAAGGAGGCGGTCGAGGCCCAGGTGGCGGCTCTGTCCGCCTCCGGCCACCTCGACGCCTCGCAGGCGGCCGCCCTGCGGGCCATCGAGCCCACCACCATCCACCGTCTGCTGGGCCGGCGGTCCCGTACCTCCTTCCGGCACGACCGGGACGACCCCCTCGTGCACGACCTGGTGGTGATCGACGAGACGTCCATGGTCTCGCTGCCCCTCCTGGCCCGGCTGCTCGACGCCGTGCGCCCCGAGGCACGGCTGGTCCTGGTGGGCGACCCGTTCCAGCTGGCCAGCATCGACGCCGGCACCGTGCTGGGCGACATGGTCGGGTCGGCCGACGACGGGGTGGCGGCGTCGTCGGCCGTTCCGCTGGCCGGCCGTGTGACCGAGCTCCGGGTCGGGCACCGGTTCGACGCCGGCTCGGGTATCGCCGAGCTGGCCCTGGCCATCCGCGACGGCGACGCCGACCGGGTGGTGGACCGGCTCCGCCACGCCGCCGGCGTCCACTGGGTGCGCCCCGACGACGCCGCTGCGCTCGGCGCGCTGCGGTCGGACGTGGTGGCGGCGGCCACCGACACGGTCGCCGCCGCCCTGGCGGACGACGGTCCGGGTGCGCTGGCCGCCGCCACCCGGTTGAAGGTGCTGGCCGCCGTGCGGCGCGGGCCGCTCGGCCTCTTCGAGTGGAACGACCTGATCGACGACGCCGCGCTGGCCATCGTCCCCACGGTGCTGCGCGGCGGGTGGCCCCGCCCGGGCACGCCGGTCATGGTCACCCGCAACGACCCGGTCAACCGGCTGGCCAATGGCGACGTGGGGGTGGTCGTGCACACGCCTGGCGGCCGCTGGGTCGTCATGGCCGGATCGTCCGAGCCCCGCCGGCTGGCGCCCGCCCGGCTGGGGGAGTGGGAGCCGTGGTGGGCCATGACCATCCACAAGAGCCAAGGGTCGGAGTTCCCCCACGCCGTGGTGTCGCTGCCCACGGTCGACTCGCCCATCCTCACCCGTGAGCTGCTCTACACGGCGGTCACCCGGGGAAAGGACGAGGTGACAATGGTCGGGTCGGAGGAACTGGTCCGCGTGGCGGTCGGGCGGGCCGTGGCCCGGGCGTCGGGGCTGCGCGACCGGCTGTGGCCCGCCGGCTGACCCCGCTCAGCCCAGCCGGCGGAGCGCGTAGTACGCCTTGACCGAGGTGTCGGTGGCCGGCAGGCCGTCCTCATCGACCTCCTCCAGCAGCTCGAAGCGGCCGGCCCCGAGTTCCCGCACCCGGTCGAGCGGCAGGGCCAGCTCGCCGATGCGCTCGTGGTGGAGCTCGTAGCGCCCCTCCGACACGTGCTCGAAGATGCGGATGTCCCAGTCGGTGAGTCCGAGCCCGGCGGGGTCCAGCGCGAACGAGACGTCGATGATGGCGGTGCCGCCGCCGAAGTCGTAGACCCACGGTGGCTCCTCGCCGAGCCGGTGCAGCTCGCCCACCGTGTTCACGTCGAACAGGAAGAGGCCGCCGTCCTCGAGGTGGCGGTGCACGCAGGCGAACAGCGAGGACCACGAGTCCACGTCGAGCAGGTGGTTGATGGAGTCGAACACACAGGCCACCACGTCGAACCGCCGCCCGAGGTCGAAGTCGGCCATGTCCCCCTCGACCAGCCGGGCGCCCGGCACCTTGGCCGCGGCCAGGGCCAGCATCTCCGGCGACCGGTCGAGTCCGGTCAGCGCCGCCCCCGTCTCGAGCCGGGCCAGGATCGAGCCGGTGCCGCAACCGAGCTCGAGCAGCCCGGCCGGCTCCGGGCGGTAGCGGTCGATGGCCGCGTTGACGCGCGCCGCCCGAGGTCCCGGGTCGTCCATCACCACGTCGTAGAAGGCGGCGAAGCGCTCGTAGGCGACCATGGCCCCACCGTTGCACACGGGCGACCCGGGGTGCGTCCGCCCTCGGGACGGCGACGAGCGGGTGGTTTAGGGTCGCGGGCATGGACGATCACGCTTCCGCCATCGAGACCGCCGCTGCCATCCGGGCCAGGGAGGTCAGTCCGCTCGAGGTGCTCGAGGCCACCCTGGCCCGCTTCGACGAGCGCAACCCCGCCCTCAACGCGGTCATCTGGCGGAACGACGACGAGGCGCGGGCCGAGGCCAAGGCGTTGGGCGACCGCATCGCCACCGGCGCCGACGACCTGCCGCCCTTCGCCGGGGTGCCGATGCCGATCAAGGAGCTCCTGCCGGTGGCCGGCCAGCCCGTCACCTACGGCTGCGCCGGGGCGTCGGACGAGCCGGCGGCCGAGTCCGAGCTGGTGGCCCAGGCCTTCGTGGACGCCGGATTCGTGCTCTGCGGCCGGACCAACTCGCCCGAGTTCGGCTCGGTCAGCATCACCGAAAACGACCGGTTCGGCATCACCCGCAACCCGTGGGACACCGGCCACACGCCGGGCGGCTCGAGCGGCGGCGCGGCCGCGGTGGTCGCGTCGGGCATGGTGCCGGCGGCCCACGCCGGCGACGGCGGCGGGTCCATCCGCATCCCGGCGTCGTGCTGCGGCCTGGTCGGCCACAAGCCGAGCCGGGGCCGCGTGGCCGACCGGGTGCCCGGCTGGTCCGGGATGTCGGTGGAGGGGGTGCTCACCCGCACGGTGGCCGACGCGGCCGCCATCCTCGAGGTCATCAGCGCGCCCGACCCGCTGGCCTGGTGGAGCCCGCCGCCCAAGGAGCGCCCGTTCACCGAGGAGGTCGGGGCCGACCCCGGCCGACTGCGCATCGCCGTCAACACCACCTCGGCCCTGGGCGTGGAGGTGGCGCCGGCGTGCGTGGCGGCCGTCGAGCACGCGGTCGCCCTGCTCGAGTCGCTCGGCCACCAGATCGTGCGGCTCGAGGCCGACCTGTTCGACCCGGCCGACCTGGTCCACTTCCTCAACCTGATGAACTCGGGCTTCGGTAGCCACCTCGACATCGACCCGGCCGGCATGGAGCCCCACAACCGCGTGTCGTACGGCAACGGGCGGGCCCTCGACAGCCTGGAGTTCATCCGCTCGCTGAGCGCCCTCCAGCTGCAGACCCGTGGCCTGCTCGCCCGCTTCGACGACGAGTTCGACCTGCTGCTGACGCCGACCATGGCCGTCGAGCCGCCGCCGGTCGGCCTGCTGGCCCAGGCGCACGCCGAGCCCGACTTCCCGCCCATGGAGGTCGTGTCGATGGCGGCCTTCACCGCACTGTTCAACATCACCGGTCAGCCGGCCGTGAGCCTGCCGCTCCACGTGGCCCCCTCGGGCCTGCCGGTCGGGGTCCAGCTGGTGGCCGGGGCCTTCCGCGACGCCCAGCTGATCCGGGTGGCGTCCCAGGTGGAGGCGGCCGACCCCTGGATCGACCGCTACCCGTTCCCGGCCTGACCGGCGGGCCACGGCGGGGCCGTGGCGACCGGGACGACGTTCGTGGCTATCTTTTGCTCAACCGCGAGCAGGAGGCGCCACCATGGCCATCGACGAGTCCGTCCACCAGCACAAGTACCTGCTGGAGGAGAGCGAGATGCCGACGGCCTGGTACAACATCGTGCCCGACCTGCCGTCGCCGCCCCCGCCGGCGCTGCACCCGGGCACGCTCGAGCCGGCCGGTCCGGACGACTTCGCCCCGCTGTTCCCCATGGACCTCATCCTCCAGGAGGTCAGCCAGGACCGGTACGTCGACATCCCCGGCGCCGTCCTCGACGTCTACCGGCAGTGGCGGCCGAGCCCGCTGTTCCGGGCCCGTCGCCTGGAGCAGGCCCTCGGGACCCCGGCCCGGATCTACTACAAGTACGAGGGCGTGTCGCCGGCCGGCTCGCACAAGCCGAACACGGCGGTCCCGCAGGCGTACTACAACGCCAAGGCGGGCATCCGGCGCCTGACCACGGAGACGGGGGCCGGCCAGTGGGGCACGGCCCTGGCCTTCGCCTGCGCCCTCTTCGGCCTCGAGTGCGAGATCTGGCAGGTGGGCGCCAGCTTCGACCAGAAGCCGTACCGGCGGCTGATGATGGAGGCCTTCGGGGGCAAGGTCCACCGCTCGCCCAGCGAGCTGACCGCCGCCGGCCGGGCCGTGCTGGCCGCCGACCCGGACAGCCCCGGGTCGCTCGGCATCGCCATCAGCGAGGCGGTGGAGGTGGCCGCGCCCGACCCCGAGACCCGCTACGCGCTGGGCAGCGTGCTCAACCACGTGCTGATGCACCAGACCATCATCGGCGAGGAGGCGCTCCTGCAGCTGGCCAAGGCCGGCGAGACGGCGCCCGACGTCCTGGTCGGCTGCACCGGCGGCGGCTCCAACTTCGGCGGCCTGGCCTTCCCCTTCCTGCGCGAGAAGCTGGCCGGCACCATGAGCCCGGTCATCCGGGCGGTGGAGCCCGCCTCGTGCCCGTCGCTGACCCGCGGCGTCTACGCCTACGACTTCGGCGACACGGCGGGCATGACACCGCTGATGAAGATGCACACGCTGGGCCACGACTTCATCCCCGACCCGATCCACGCCGGCGGGCTGCGCTACCACGGCATGGCCCCGCTCATCTCGCACATCTACGAGCTCGGGCTCATGGAGGCGGTGGCCATCCCCCAGACCGAGTGCTTCGGGGCGGCCATGCAGTTCGTCCGGACCGAGGGCATCCTGCCGGCACCGGAGCCGACCCACGCCATCGCCGCAGCCGTGCGTGAGGCGCTGGCCTGCAAGGAGTCGGGCGAGGAGAAGGTCATCCTGACCGCGCTGTGCGGGCACGGTCACTTCGACCTGGCCGCCTACGACTCCTACCTGTCGGGCGCCATGGTCGACGAGCAGGTGAGCGACGAGCGTTTCGCCGCCGGGCTGGCCACCGTCCCGGCCGTCAGCTGACGGGGGAGCCGGACCGGCCGTCGACGACGGTCCACATGAGCACGTGGGGACCGATGGACGGCTCCTCGAACGACGGGCCGATGCAGGCCAGGCCCGCGCGTTCGTAGAAGGGCACGGCCCGCACCCGCGCCGCGCACCAGAGCAGCCCGCCGCCGTGGGTGGCCACGTGGTCGAGGGCGGCGTCGAGCACGCGGCGCCCGACCCCCTGACCGCGCAGGTCGGACGCGGTGGCCATGGCCCGCAGACGCCAGGCCGCCGGACGCCCGGCCGCAGCGGCCTCCCGGGCCCGGGCCGGCAGGTCGGGCAGGGCGTCGGGCCCCACCGGGTCGAGGCCGGGCCGGCCGGCCGACGACCAGGGCGGCGGCTCGCGCACGAGGGTGGCCGCCCCGATGATCGCCGTCGAGGTGTCGGCCCGGGCCGCCAGGGTGACCGTGCCCGGGTCCCGGTCGCCGGGGAAGGCCATCTCGTCGAGGGTCTGGTGGGGCCGCAGGACCCGGTGGCGGAGCTCGTAGGTCTCCGCCGCCGCCACCTGCCCGATCCGGACCTCCACGCGGTCACGCTATCCGCGCCGTCGGGCGGCGGGGCCGCCCGGAACTGCCACACTGCACGGATGGGACGACGACGGGTGGGACTCTCCGAGGGGGCGGTGGTGCTGCTCGGCGGGCGGAGCGAGATCGGCCTGGAGACGGTCGTCCGCATCGCCGCCGGGCGCACCGTCCACCTCTGCGCCCGGCGCAGCCACGACCTGGCCGTCGAGATGGCCCGGTTGCGGGCCGCCGGCGCCACCGAGGTGCGGACCGTCGAGTTCGACGCCACCGCCCCCGACGCCGCTGCCGTCCTGGAGGAGATCGCCTCCGGCGGGCCGATCGGCGTGGTCGTGGTGGCCTTCGGCGTGCTGGGCGACCAGTCCCGCGCCGAGCGGGACCCGGCGTACGCCGCCTCGATCGCCGAGGTCGACTACGTGGCCCAGGTGGCGGTGCTGACGGCGGCGGCCGGTCTGCTGGCCACCCGTGGCGACGGGCAGCTGGTGGTGTTCAGCTCGATCGCCGGTGTCCGGGTCCGGAGGGCCAACTACGTCTACGGGTCGGCCAAGGCGGGCCTCGACGGATTCGCCTGCGGCCTGGCCGACGCCCTGCACGGCGGCGGGGTCCACCTGCTGCTGGTGCGGGCCGGGTTCGTGGTGGGCCGGATGACCGACGGCATGGCTCCCGTGCCGCTCCTGTCCAGCACCCCGTCCGAGGTGGCTGACGCCGTGGTTGGCGGCCTCCGGTCCCGCGTCGGCGTGGTGTGGGTGCCGCGCCGGCTCCGGGGGGCGGCGGCCGTCATGCGCCTGGTGCCCCGGGCGGTGTGGCGCCGGATGCCCCGCTGACGCCGATCGACGCGGCGGACGGCCGGTACGCTGGGCGGCGATGCCCATGCCCCGACGCACGAGCGTCGCCGACTACTTCGCCCAGCTGGAGGACCATCAGCGGCCGCACCTCGAGGCGCTGCGCGCGCTGAGCGCGGAGGTCGACCCGCAGGCCCGCGAGGTCCTCAAGTGGAACCTTCCGGTCTACGTACGGGGCGACAACACCAACCTGTGGATGCTCCAGAACTTCACCCGCCACTGCTCGGTCCGGTTCAACCCGCCGTTCTTCGGCTCCCACCGCGCGACGGTCGAGGCGGCCGGCTTCGAGGCCGGGTCCGGGTTCATCAAGCTGCCGTACCGGCGCGATCTGCCGACCGACCTGGTGGCGTCGTTGATGCGCGCCCGGGTCGACGAGTTCGAGGCATCGGAGGAGGCCTGACGGTGCCATCGGTCCACGACGCCTGCGGTGGCCGGGAGGGACTCGAGCGGCTCGCCGCCGCCTGGCACGAGCGGGTACTGGCCGACGAGGTCGTGAGCCACGCCTTCAGCCACGGGTTCCACCCGGATCACACGGCCCGACTGGCCGCCTACTGGGTCGAGGCCCTCGGGGGACCCGCCGCCTACACCGGGACCTACGGCGACGAGAGCGACGTGGTGCGCATGCACAGCGGCAACGGCGTCCACGACGAGATGGACCGCCGGGCCGTGGCCTGCTTCGACCTGGCCCTGGAGGACGCCGGGCTGACCGCCGACCCACGCCTGGCGCAGGTGCTGCACGACTACTTCGCCTGGTCCACCCGGCAGTCGATGACCGCCTACCCCGACGCGGTGGCGGACGTCCCCGACGGGCTGTCCGTGCCCCACTGGTCGTGGGACGGACTGGTGGGCTGACCTACGCCGACCCTGTGGCCGCACGCCCCGCCGCATGGCGGCCCGCCCGACGTCCGAAGAAGGAGCCGTCGCCCAGGCTGATGCCGCTGGCGTAGTGGTGGGCAGCCAGGCTCGCCGCGGTGCGGCCCGCCGCGTAGAGGCCGGGCACGCGGGCGCCCCCACCGTCGAGCGCCGCCCCGTCCGGGTCGGTGACCAGTCCGCCCAGGGTGAAGGTGGCGTAGATGGCGCCGTGGTCCACCCGCAGGTCGACGGCGCCGATGCCGCTGGCCGGCGGCACGCCGATGGGCTGGAGGAACGCCGGCCGCTTGTGGAAGGCGGGGTCGGTGCCGGTGGCGGCGGCCTCGTTGTACTCGCGCACCGTGCGGGCCAGCGCCTCGGGCGGGAGGCCGAGGTCCGCGGCCAGCTCCTCCGGCGTGGCCGCGGCGTGGGTGATGCGGAGCCCGATGGCGTTCGGCTCGTGGATGGTGTCGTCGGTGATCATGTACACGATCCCGGCCTGGTCGAGGAGGGCGTGGGAGCCGATCCGGCCCGTGTAGGTGTCCTCGTTGACGAACCGGCGCCCCTGGCCGTTGACGAGGATGCCCCGGGCCAGCCGGTGCGGCGGGCCGAGGGGCAGGGCGCACTCGAAGACGTCGAGCCGGGCGGTGGCCGCGCCGGCGCCGGCGCCCAGGCGGATGCCCCGGCCGTCGTCGTTGGGGGTGCCGATGCGCCAGGCCGGGTTCGGCACGTGGGCCTGTGGGCAGTGCTCGGCCACCATGGCGTCGTTGTGGATGAACCCCCCGGTGGCCAGGACGACCCCGCCCCGGGTGCCGACGGTGCGCGGCCCGTCGTCGGTGCGCACCACCGCGCCGACCACCGCGCCGTCCTCCGTCAGGAGGGCCTCCACCGAGGCGTCGGCCACCACCGTGGCGCCGCTGCCGGCCACGGCCGCCGCCATGCGCTCCATGAGGAATCCGCCGGCCGAGTCGATGCACTGCGGCTTGTGGCCCCGGGGCACCGCCTCGGCCAGCTCGTCGAACGGGTAGGAGTCCTCACCCCCGCTGAACAGCAGTCCGGCGTCGTCCGCCGACTCGCGGTTGGGCTCGTCGCAGAAGGTCGCCTTGAAGGGCACGCCGATGGAGACGAGCCAGTCGAAGTGCTCGACCGAGCCCTCGCAGTAGGCGTCGAGGCGGTCGTCGTCCACCCCGGGGCCGAGTGCGGCCCGGAGGAAGGCCGCCATGTTGGCGGGCGAGTCCTGGTAGCCGCAGGCCCGCTGGACCGAGGTCCCGCCGCCCAGGTAGATGAGGCCGCCCGAATGGGCGGAGGTTCCACCCGGGCCGACGGCGCGTTCGACGGCCAGCACCTCGGCGCCGGCCCGGCGGGCACCCACCACCGCCGACGCGCCGGCCACCCCGAGTCCGGCCACCAGCACGTCGACGGTCTCGTCCACGTGCTGTCCGCGGGCGTCAGTCGTCGGGATCGGTTCCATCGGGCACCTCGTCTCGCCTGCCTCGTCCCACACGGGTCGCCCGTGCCGGTCGCCCGGCAGTCTATGAATTCCGGGCCCTGGTGGGGGCCTGCCGGCGACGGACCGGCGGACTACCGGCGGGCGAAGGTGAGATGGGTGACGCCGCTCGGCGAGCTGACCGCCTCGATGTCGAACCGCGCCTCCAGGCCCTCGAGGCCGTCCCACAGGGGCACGCCCCGCCCGAGGACGATGGGCGACAGGATCACGTGGAGGTAGTCGACGAGGTCGGCCTCCAGGAACTGGCGGACGGTCGAGGGCCCGCCGCCGATCCGCACGTCCAGCCCACCGGCGGCTTCGGTGGCCAGGGCCAGCGCCTCGGCGGGTGACGCGTCGACGAAGTGGAACGTCGTCCCGCCCTCCATCTCGAGGGTGGGGCGGGGGTGGTGGGTGAGGACGAACACCGGTGTGTGGAACGGCGGGTCGTCGCCCCACCAGCCCTTCCACTCCTCGTCCGTCCACGGCCCCCGCTGGGGGCCGAACTTGTTGCGCCCCATGATCTCGGCGCCGATGCCCGGGGCCCAACGGGCGGCGAAGGCGTCGTCCACCCCCATGGTGCCGCGGGGGTCGTCCCCGCCGTGCATCTCGGCGAAGTGGCGCGTCGCCATGAATTGGGCGAGGAGGCGCTGGCCGGCGTGGCCGAAGGGCTCCTTCATCGTCTGGCCCTCGCCGGTGGCGAACCCGTCGAGGGAGACGCCGAAGTTGTGGACGCGTACCTTGGACATCGGTGAGCTCCTCGTCTCGGGGACCGTCGCCCCGTCCGTTGCGCTGACGAGGCTACCCATCCCGCTCCGTTCCACCCGCGTCGGATCCGCCATCCGTCACCGTCGGCAACGGTTGATTCGGGCACAGGTTCGCCTGAAGGGCGGCTCACCCTCGGGGTCGCCCCTGACCGAGGCGCCCGCAGTCAGCGGGTCGAGGAGGAACCCACGCCGGACCCGTGCCCGGCGGCGTCGGCCTGGCTGACCCAGGTCTCGTACATCTCGGCGTAGCGCCCGCCCGCCGCCACCAGCTCGTCGTGGCTGCCCACTTCGACGATGCGTCCGTCGTCGACCACGGCGATCCGGTCCGCCCGCATGGCCGTCGACAGCCGGTGGGCGATGAGCACGGCGGTGCGGTTCTCCAGCAGGACGTCGAGGGCCGCCTCGATCTTCGTCTCCGACTGCAGGTCGAGGTTCGACGTCGCCTCGTCCAGGACGAGGACCCGGGGGTGGGCCAGGAACGCCCGGGCCAGGGCGATGAGCTGGCGCTCGCCGGAGGAGAGCGTCTGTCCGCGCTCGTGGACGACGGTGTCGAGGCCCTGGGGCATGCGGGCCACGACGTCGGTCAGGCCGACGCGGGCCACGGCCTCGTGGATCTCGTCGTCGTCGGCCCCGGGCCGGGCGAAGGCGATGTTGTCGCCGATGGTCCCGGCGAAGAGGAACGGCTCCTGGGGCACCACGCCGAGCTGGCTGCGCAGCGACCGCATGGTGACGTCCCGCAGGTCGTGGCCGTCGATGGTGACGCGGCCCTCGGTCGGGTCGTAGAAGCGGGTCACCAGCTTGGCCATGGTCGACTTGCCCGCCCCCGTGGGGCCGACGAAGGCGACCGTCTCGCCGGGGGCGATGGCCAGGTCGACGTCCTCCAGAACGGTCCGTCCCGGCAGGTACTCGAACGAGACGTGCTCGAAGGCGATCGCCCCCTCGATGGGCGGCAGCACCGTCGCGTCGGGCGCCTCGTGGACCTCGGGCTCGGTGTCGCACAGGTCGCGCAGCTTGGTGACCGAGGCCTGCCCCTGCTGGTAGGTGTTGTACTGCTGCACCAGCAGCTGGATGGGCTGGAAGAAGCGGTTGAGGTACAGGAAGAAGGCCACCAGCGCGCCGATGCTCAGCTGGTGGTGGGCGACCATGGTGCCGCCGATGGCCAGCATGACGGCCTGGCCGAGGATCCCCAGCATCTGGGTGCCCGGGCCGTAGAGGGCGTTGACATGGGCCGTGTAGTTGTTGGCGTCCCGGTACTCGCCGACCACGTTGCGGTGGTGGATGACGTTGTGGCGCTGCCGGTTGTGGGCGGTCACGATGCGCACGCCGTGCAGGCTCTCGGACAGGTCGGCCAGGACGTTGGCGATCCCGTCGCGCACCGCGTCGTAGCCGCGCTCGGAGGCCCGCTTGAACCAGATCGAGGCGGCCACCAGCGCGGGGATGATGAGCACCACGGTGATGGCGGCTAGCACCACGTTGGTCCAGAACAGGATGACGGTGATCACCACCATCGTCAGGGCCTGGATGGCCAGCTGCGACAGGCCGTCCTGCAGCAGCTGCTGCAGGTTCTCGATGTCGCTGGTCATGCGGCTCATGACCACGCCGGCCTTCTCCTCGGTGAAGAACCCGAGCGAGAGCCGCTGGAGATGGGCGAAGACCTTGACCCGCAGGTCGTTCATGACCCAGGCGGCCAGGCGGCCGGTCACCTGGACCTGGAAGCGCTGGGCCACCGCGGTGATCACGATGAACACCAGGTAGGCGACGGCCATGGCCACCACCACGCCGAAGTCCCGATGGCCCGGGCCGGCCACGCCGCCCATGCCGTAGTTGATGGCGTACTCGGTGAGCTTCGGCCCCACCTGACCGGCCACCGAGATCACGACGACCAGCAGGCCGGCCAAGACGAGCATGCCGGGGTACTTGACCAGCAGGCTCCACAGCGTGAGCCGCTTCAATTCGCGCTCGTCGGCGTTCTGCTCGAAGGTGAGCGTGGACGGGGCCACCTCGGGCTCCGAAGCCAGCAGCTGGTCCACGCCAGCCTGCAGTTCGTGGGGGATCCCCGCGAAGGGCAGCCCGGCGGCGCTGGACGACTGCGTCCCGCTGGGCCCACCGGCGAAGCCACCTCCCATGCCGCCGCCCCACGTCATCGGGCACCCCCGCGCACGGCGTCGAGCATGTCGCCCAGCGCCCCCCGACCGTCGTCGTCCGCCTCGGCGGCCCGCTCCTCCTCGGCCTCGTACTCGGCCGCCTGGGCCAGCACCTCGGCGTAGAGGGGGGTGGTGGCCAGCAGCTCGGCGTGGGTGCCGTCGGCCACCACCTTGTGCTGGTCGAGCAGGACGACCCGGTCGGCCAGCGAGATGGTCGACAGGCGGTGGGCAATGATCAATGTGGTGCGTCCCTCCATGGTGGCGCGCAGGCCGGCATGGATGGTCTGCTCCACCTGCACGTCGATGGCGCTGGTGGCGTCGTCGAGCACCAGCACCGGCGGGTTGACCAGCAGGGTCCGGGCGATGGCGATGCGCTGGCGTTGGCCGCCGGAGAGCGTGTAACCCCGCTCGCCGACGACGGTGTCGTAGCCGTCGGCCAAGTGGCTGATGAACCCGTCGGCCCCGGCGGCAGTGGCCGCCGCCTCGACCTCGTCACGGGTGGCCTGGGGCCGTCCGTAGGCGATGTTGTCGTGCACCGACACCGAGAAGAGGAACGGCTCGTCGAGCACCACGCCGACGTTGGCCCGCAGGCTGGCCATGGTCAGGTCGCGCACGTCGTGGCCGTCGATCGTCACGGCCCCGTGGGTGACGTCGTAGAAGCGGGTGAGCAGCCGGGCGACCGTCGACTTGCCTGACCCGGTGCGGCCGACGATGGCCACCGTCTGGCCGGGCGGCACGTGGAGGTCGAAGTCGGCCAGGACGAGCTGGCCGGCATCGGGGTCGTAGGCGAAGTCGACGTGTTCGAAGCGCACGTCGCCCCGGCAGTCGACCAGGTCCACGGCGTCGGGGGCGTCGGTGACGGTCGGCTCCTCGTCGAGGATCTCGTAGATCCGGCCGGCCGAGGCGGCGGCCCGCTGGCCCATCATGATGAGCATGCCGAGCATCATGAACGGCGCCTGCAGCATCAGCAGGTAGGAGTTGAAGGCCAGGATGGCGCCGATGCCGAGCGAGCCGTGGATGACCATGTATCCGCCGAACAGCAGCACCAGCGCCAGGCCGACCTGTGGCAGGTTCTGGACGAGCGGGGTGAACCGGGCCCGCAGGTCGGCGTCCTTGATGTAGCCCCACTGCACCCGCTCGGCCGCCCCGGCCAGGGAGCGGACCTGCTGCTCCTCGGCGGCGAAGGACTTGACCACCCGCACGCCGTTGACGTTCTCGTCGACGATGGTGGCGACGTCGGCCAGCCGGGCCTGGATGATCCACGACACGGGGAACATGGACTTCCGCATGCGCACGCCGGTCCAGTAGACGAAGGGCATGGTGGCCATGGCCACGAAGGCCAGGGGGACGTCGATGGACAGCATGAACCCGAAGGCGATCACGGCCATGGAGCACTGGACCAGGATCAGCGGGGCGAAGGTCATGTACATCTGCACCGACCGGATGTCGCTGTTGGCCCGCGAGATGAGCTGGCCCGACTGCACGCGGTCGTAGAAGGAGAACGACATCTTCGTCAGGTGCTCGTAGATGATGTTCCGGAGGTCGTACTCGATGTCGTAGGCCGTCTCGAACAGGAAGAGCCGGGCGACGTAGCCGAGCACGCCGCCCACCACGCCCAGGCCGACGATCCACCACACATAGAAGCTGAGCGGCACGGTGTGGTGCTGGATCGAGTTGGTGATGGCGTGGTTCAGCAGGTTCGGGATCTGCACCTGGAGGATCAGGCCGATGAAGGACAAGGTCAGCGAGGTGCCGAAGATCCACTTGTGGGCCCGCATGATGGGCAGGGCCCGTCGCAGCCAGCTGAGCGAGCGGTCGGGGTCGATGCCGGCCGGCGGCGCTTCGTTGTGCGCCTCCTCGGCGATGGGCACGAACTCGGTGCCGGTCTCGGCGGGGCCATGGGCCCGGGGTCGGAGCGTGGGCGTCCTCACGAGCCCCACCTGGCCCGGCTGTAGGCCACGAAGGCCCGGCGCCACGAGGCGAGCCCCCGGATGGCCGCCTCCGCCGCGACCGGGTCGTCCATGGCCCCGGCGATGCCGTGCAGGCGCTCGTCGATGGCGGCGTCGGCCGCGGCCAGCAGACGCTGCCCCTCCTCGGTGAGGACGTGGTCGACCCGCCGGCGGTCGCCCGCCACCGGGCGGCGCTCCACCAGCCCCCGGCCCACCAGCCCGTCGACCACCGCGGTGATGGTGGGCGGGCGAACGGCCAGGCGCTCGGCCAGGTGGGAGGAGGCGGCCGAGGACTCGTCGAGGAGCCCCAGGATGCGGTACTGCGGCAGGGTCAGGTCGACCGTGGCGAGGCCGAGCTCGACCTGCTTGGCCAGCCACGCCGCGGTGCGGCCGAGCCGGCGCAGGTCGCCGTCGGGCGCGGACGTGAGAGGGTGAGTTGCTTCGGCGGTCACATAGTTAGACTATCGAATGACCTTCGAAGTCCGTACATGACCCGAGATGCCCAGGTCAACAGCTGTTTCCCGTCTTCGGGCCCATCGTGGCGGTCGGTGACGGCCCGACGGTACGTTGGAATTACCAGGAGGTGGGTCATGGACGAGGATCACGTGGGTACCGACGCGGCTGACGAGGCGGGTGCTGGCGACGGAGTGGACGCTGTGGACGGGGCGGTCGGGTTGCCGGAGACGGAAACGGCGGATGCGCCCGAGGTCGGGGCCACGGCTGGACCGGCGTGGATGGCGACCCAGCCGGCGGCCCCCGACTTCACGGCACCGGTCGTTGCCGCGTCCACGGCGGCTCCGCGCCGCCGCCGTGTGGTCCTGACGGCGGGTGCGGTGGCGGTGGTGGCGGTGGCCGCCATCGGGGTGGCGGTGGGCACGTCCGGTTCGACGGCCACGCCGCCCGCCGGTCCGCCCACCACGGTGGTGCTCGACGCCATCCACTCGACGCTCGGCGCGAAGACGGCCGACCTCCACCTCACCATGTCCATGCAGCTGCCCGGCGCGGGGACCGTGACCGCCTCGGGTGACGGCCAGGAGGACTTCTCGAACAACGCCAGTGAGATCGCCGTGAGCTACCACGGCCTGCCGGCGGTCGAGGGGTTCCAGATCACCGCGCGCAACACGGGCGGCACGATGTACATGTCGATGCCCCAGATCTCCCAGCTCGTGCCCGGCAAGTCCTGGGTGTCGGCCACCGTGGCGGGGGCGTCCTCGCTCGCCCCGGGCAGCTCGAACCCGGCGGACATGCTCCAGGTCCTGGCGAACCAGGGTGACGTGGTCACGCCTCTCGGGACCAGCGATGTCGACGGCGCCACGGTGTCCGGCTACCACGTCGTGATCCCGGCGGCGGTGCTCCAGCGCCGGCTGCACCAGGCCGACCTGCCCGCCGGGGTGGCTCAATCGGCCGCCTCCGTCTTCGGGAGCGGCGGCCTCTCCATGGACCTCTACGTCGACACCTCGGGCATGCTGCGGCGCCTGACCATGGACATGCACCTGACGGTGTCCGGTCGGTCCATCACCGCCATCGTCACCGAGGACACGTCGAACTTCGGGGTGCCCGTGTCGATCACCGCGCCGCCGGCCGACCAGGTGATGTCACTCCAGGACTTCGAGCAGGTGGCCATGTCCGCCACCGGGTCGCCCTCGTCGTCCTGACCGATCGCCACGAGGGCGGCCGGGCTGTCTTGTCCGGTGGGCAATTTCTGCTGATGACGCGCGACCGTCGATTCCGAGCGCTGCGCGCCTTGCCACGAAATTGGCCACCGGGACCTCTTCCTGGCCTCGACCACGTCCGCCAGGTCCGGGGCACGGCTACCCGTGAGCCGAACCGCCGGGGTGCATCGCGAAGAAACTGAGCATCAGCCCGGTCGCACTGATCGACTCGGTGGTGGGCCCGAGGGCGGCGGCAGACAGCTTGACCGGCGACCCGGGCCACGTGTGCCCCCCGCCCACCACGGTGTAGAGCTCCACCGCCGAGCCGGCCGCGCACCCCGACCACACGTGTCGGACGATGTCGGGATGGGGGGTGGTGACCCGGGGCGTAGGCCGGCACCGGTCGAGCTTGGCCCAGGCCTGGAGGTTTGCCAGCGCACCCACCACCGGGATGCCCGGCACCGACCGACCGGTGGCGCCGCTGGCGTAGGGCACGACCGGGTCGGCCGTGCCGTGGAAGGCCAGGACCGGCACGGGCCCGGGGCAGGGACGCAGCAGGTACTCGGCGGCCACCAGTCCGACGGCGGCGATGTGGTCGGCGGGATCACAGGCGACGATGGTGGCGAACTCCGATCCGAGCGAGATCCCGGCTGCGTAGGTCCTGGCCCGATCGACGCAGTAGCGCGAGCCGAGGTCCTGCTCCAACGCCGCCACCAGGCGCTGGTCGGCCGTCTGTGCACCCGGGACGGCCAGGTCCCAGTTGCCGCCGATGGCGTCCGGGGTGGCGACCAGGTAGCCGGCGACGGCACCGGCTGCCGGCAGGCCCGAGTAGGCCGACTGCTGCACGGCGTTCGACCCGCTGCCGTGGAACTGCAGGATCAGCGGCGTCGGCCGGTCGGACCGGTAGCCCCGGGGGACGGCCAGCCGGTAGTCACGGGTGGTGCCGTCGACGGTGATGGTCTGGGGCACGTCGCCGAAGGTGGCCGAGGTGGTCGGACCGGGCACCGGTACCCGTCCGCACCCCGGCGAAGAGGCGACCGTACCGACGGTGCCGGTCGTGCCCGTGGCCGACGTGGTGTGGGCGCACGCCCCCAGCAGCGAGCCGACGAGCGCGAGACCCGCGACGACGGCCGTTCGGAGGAAGGGGTGGGCTACGAGTAGATCCCGGAGATGCCCACGTTCAGCCCGTCGGCCGAACGCGAGCGGTGCACGGCCTGGAGCTCACTGAACTCCGAGAGCCCCCACGGGCCGTTCTCGATGCCGACGCCGCTCCACTTGAACCCGCCGAAGGGCTGGGCCGGTCCGAGGGCCAGGTGGGTGTTGACCCAGGCCGTGCCGCACTCGAGCTGGCCGGCGACGTCGGCCGCCCGGTCCTCGTCGGCGCCCCACACCGAGCCGGACAGACCGAAGTGGGTGGCGTTGGCCCGCTCCACCACCTCGTCGATGTTGCGGTACGGGATGACGGGCAGCGCCGGCCCGAACTGCTCCTCGTCCACGATGCGGGTGCCGTCGCTGATGTCGGTGAGGATGGTCGGCTCGAAGAAGTAGCCGCCGCCGTCCCGGGCCGCACCGCCCGTGGTGGCGGTGGCGCCGTGGTCGAGTGCGTCGGCCACCAGCTCCTTCACCCGGGCGAACTGCGGAGCGTTGTTGACGGGACCGAGCTTGGTGCCGGGGACGGTGCCGTCGCCGACGGTCACGGCGGCGGCCTCGGCGGTCAGCCCCTCGAGCACGTCGCCGTAGAGCGCCTCGGGCACGTAGACCCGCTTGATGGCCGAGCAGACCTGTCCGTTGTTGTTGAACGCCGCCGCGAAGATGGCGTGGCTCACCTTGGCCGGGTCGGCGTCGTCCAGGACGATGGCCGGGTCGTTGCCGCCCAGCTCGAGGGTGACCCGCTTGAGGTCGGGCGCGGCGGCCTGGGCCACGAGCTTGCCGGTGGCGGTCGAGCCGGTGAAGCTGATCTTGCGCGGCACCGGGTGGCTGGTCATCCAGGCGCCCAGCTCGTCACCTCCGCTGACCACGTTGAGGACGCCGGGCGGCAGCACGTCGCGCAGCAGCTCGACGACCTTCAACGTGGAGAGGGGCGTGAACGGCGACGGCTTCAGCACCAGGGTGTTGCCGGCCACCAGGGCCGGGGCGATCTTCCAGAACCCGAGCAGCACCGGGAAGTTCCACGGGGTGATGGCGGCCACGACGCCGATGGGGCGGCGCACCACCTCCACGTAGGCGTCGCCGTCGTCCTGGATCACCTGCGGCGGCGTCTCGAGGTTGGCGAAGTACTGACACCACATGCCCGAGGCGAACACCTCCATGGCCGCCTGGTCGAGCGGTTTGCCCTGCTCGGCCGTGAGGATGGGCGCCACCTCCTCGGCGGAGGCGAACAGCACGTCGGCCATCCGGGCCACCGCGGCGCGGCGGGCCGCCTCGTCGAGCTTCCAGTCGCGGTGGGCCTTGGCCGCCGAGTCGAAGGCGGCGTCGAGTTGGTCGCGGGTGCACTCGGGCGCATGGGCGAACACCTCGCCGTTGGCCGGGTTCACCACCCCGAACGATCCGGTGGCCGGCACCGAGTCGCCGCCGATGGTCATGACGAAGTCGGACATGGTGATCCCCCTGGGGTGCGGTGGTTGCCCGCGAACCTACACCCGCGCCCCCGCGCTGTCCCGGGCGGATGTCACCCCCCGGTGTCAGACGGGGACGGGCTCCTGCTCCTCGGCGTCGGCGGGCGGCGTAGTGGGCCCGCCCTCGGGCAGGTTGGGGTCGACCGTCACGTGGGGCAGCCACTCCAGCCACTTCGGGAACCACCAGTTCGACTTGCCGAGCAGGATCATCACCGAGGGCACCACCGCCATCCGGATGACCACCGCGTCGATGAGGATGCCGCCGGCCAGGCCGAGACCGAACTCCTTGATCACCCGGATGCCGCCGAGGATGAAGGCCCCGAACACCAGGATCATGATCAGGGCGGCGGCGGTGATGGTCTTGCCGGTGGCAGCCAGGCCGTTGCGCACCGCGGTGCGGTTGTCCCCGCACTTGAAGTACTCCTCCTGGATGCGGGTGATGAGGAACACCTCGTAGTCCATGGACAGCCCGAACAGGATGGCGAACATCATCACGGGCAGGAACGCCTCGATGGGCCCGGTCTGGTTGACCTGGAAGACCGAGCCGGCCCAGCCCCACTGGAAGACCGCCACCAGGATGCCGAAGGCGGCGCCGATGGAGAGGAGGTTCATGACCGCGGCCGTCAAGGGGATCACGAGGCTACGGAACACGATGGCCAGGAGGCAGAACGAGAGCAGCACCACCAGGCCGATGAACAGCGGCAGCTTGGAGGTCAGGACCTTGGCGAAATCGGCGAAGATGGCCGTGGTGCCGCCGAGGTAGACCGTCACCCCCGAACCGGCCGTCACCTCGGGGATGGTGGTCTGGCGCAATTCGTTGATGAGGGTGTTGGTGGCCGACGACTGCGGCGAGGTCGTCGGGTAGACGTTGATGAGGGCCACCTGCTGTCCGTCGTGGGCCGGCAGGGTGATCGGGGGGACCACGGCGGCCACCCCCGGATGGGCCTTCACTTCGGCGGCCAGCTTGTCCAGGGTCTGCGTGTCGATCTGGCCCTTCTGCTCGGCCACCAGCTGGAGCGGACCGTTGAAGCCGGGCCCGAAGCCGGCCGACAGCAGGTCGTAGGCCTGGCGGGTCGTCGTGTACGTCGGGTCGTTGCCCTGGTCGGAATTGCCGAGGCGGAGGGAGAAGAACGGCATCGCCACCAGCACCACGACGATGAGGGCCACCACGGCCGGCACGACCGGCTGGCGCTGGATGAAGTCCGCCCAGCGGGGCCAGAAGCCCTTGGTGCCGACGCCGACGATGCGGGGTCCGTTGGCCGCCAGGTCCTTCTTCTGCTTGCGGCTGAGCACGCGCGGGCCGATGAAGCCCAGCATGGCCGGGAGCAGGGTGAGCGCCGCGACCATGGTGAACGACACACCGACGGCCGCGGCGATGGCCAGTCCGTAGAGGAAGGACACCCCGAGGGCGAACATGCCGAGCAGGGCGATGCAGACGATGATGCCGGCGAAGAGGACGGCCCGCCCCGACGTGTTGACGGAGTTGACGATCGACGTCTCCACGTCGTTGCCGGCCAACAGCCCCTGCCGGTGTCTGGTCACGATGAACAGCGCGTAGTCGACGCCCACCCCGAGGCCGATCAGCAGGACCAGCTCGGTCGAGAACACCGGCATCTTGAGCACGTGGCTCAGCAGCCCGATCACCCCGATGGCCGTGCCGAGGGAGGCCATCGCCGACACGAGCGGCAGCGCCATGGCGAAGACCGAGCCGAACACGAGGAGCAGGACGATGGCGGCCAGGAGGACGCCGAGGAGGGTGCCGCCGAACGACTGGCGGTCGGCCGACTCGGCGACCTGTCCGGACACCGCCACCTGCAGGTGCGGCCCCTGGGCGCTGAGCGCGGCGTTCACGAACGCCTTGGCCTCGGTGGTGTCGATGTTCTGGCCCTGGACGTCGAAGGTGACGTTGACGAACGCGGTCCGGTCGTTGGCGCTCACCTGGGAGGGTCCGGGCAGGACGGTGACGGTCTGTCCGGACCTGCCGCCCGGCAGCTCCGTGATCGAGGTGGTGTAGGGCGACTGCAGCGTGGTCACGTGGGGGATGGCCGCGACCTTGGCCAGCATGGCGTCGACCGAGCTCTTGACCTCGGGTGCGGTCACCGAGCTGCCGTCGGTGGTGTGGAGCACGATGCGCTCCTGGTCGCCGGCCTGCTTGGGCGCCGCCGTCTGGAGCAGCTGGAGCGCCTCGGTCGACTCGGTGTGGGGGAGCGAGAAGTTGTTGGAGTAGGCCGTGCCGATGCCGTTGGAGAGCACGGACATGCCGACGAGCGCGGCGACCCACAGCAGGGCCACGACGAGGCGATGGCGCACGCACCAGGTGGCGAGGGACTTCATGAGAGGGAGGCTCCTGTTCTGGGTGGTCGGGCCAGCTCGCCGGCGGCTGCCACCCGGCGGGGGAGGGCCGCGCCATGGGGGGTGCGCGGGTCCCGGTCGGGGGATTCCCTCTATTGTCGCCCATCCGGAGGCCCACCTTGAACACCCCCGCCGGGCGCACCCCCGGTGGCGAGGGGCCAAGATGGGCCCATGGACTCCGACGCACGGCTGGTGACCCTCGAGGGCTCGTTCAACTTCCGCGACCTGGGGGGCTACGCCGCCGCCGACGGCAGGTCCGTCCGGTGGGGTCGGCTGTACCGGAGCGATGCCCTGCACGAACTGACCCCGGAGGATGTCGCCGCCCTGGTCGACCTGGGCCTGCGGACGGTGGTCGACCTGCGCACCGACCGGGAGGTGGACCGGTCGGGGCGGGGCCCGCTCGAGCCCCGGGGTCTGGACTTCCACCACCTGGCCGTGGTGAAGGAGGGGGTGCGGGGCGGCGACGCCGACGGCGCCGACGTCCGGGAGGCGGTGGCTGCGCCCGCCCCGGCCGGCGACGACCTGGCCGAGCGCTACCTCTGGTACCTCGACGTCGGGGGCGACGCCATCGCCCGGGCGCTGACCCTGTTCGGCGGGGCCGAGCACTACCCCGTGGTCTTCCACTGCGCGGCGGGCAAGGACCGGACCGGCGTGCTGGCCGCCCTGGTGCTCGAGATCCTGGGCGTGGACCGCGACACCATCGTGGCCGACTACGTCATCACGGCGGAGCGGATCCGCCTGATCCTCGACCGGTGGCGGGCGGAGCCCGGGTTCGCGGAGCGGATGGCCAAGGTGCCCGCATCGCGCTTCAGCGTGGAGGCTTCCACCATGGTCGGCTTCCTCGACGGGCTGCAGGCCCGCTACGGCGGCGCCCGGGCGTGGGCGACCGGGGCCGGCGTGACCGAGGCCACCCTCGACGCCATGGCCGACCTGCTCCTCGAGTAGCCCTGCTCCCCGAGGGGCGCCCGGCCGACGGGAGGTGCAGGGGGGACGACCGCCGGACGGGCCCCGCCCCTAGAATGGGTCCATGACCGGGTCGATCCTCGAATCGCTGGCGCTGGGCGTGGTCCTCGTCGCCGGGGTGATGATGCTCGCCGTGCTGACCGGCGGCTATCTCGTCTGGCGTTACGCCCGACGCAAGGTACGGGCCTTCCGCTCCCACGGCGCCGTGGTCGGCGCCGGCGCGCTGTGGGACATGGCCGCCTCCAACCGGTGGAACCGGTCCGGCGCCCCGATCACCGCGGCGGAGCTGCAGCAGTGGTCCGCCGCCCGCGTCGGCAAGGAGATGTGGCGGGCCGTCGACCGTGCCACCAATGCGGTGCGGGCCGCCGACGACCTGGGCGGGCCGACCGCCGAGCTGCCGTCGCTGTGCCGCCGCCTCCAGGCCGCCGCCGTCGACATCGACAAGGTCCTGCGGGTCGACCCGGCCGCGCCGGTGCCCCGTGGCGTGGGCGAGCAGGTGCTCGAGGTGCTCAGGGCCGCCGCCGACGTCCAGCAGGCCGCCGTCACCTCGGCCGGCGAGGCCAGCGCCCAGCGCCTGGCCGACCTGACCGAGGACGCGGGCCACGAGCTGTCGCTGCTCGATGCCGGCCTGGCTTCGATGCGGATCCCGGGTCGCCCGGGGCTTCCTTCCTGATCCCGGCCCGGCGCACCGCCGGGGGGAGGGTCAGAGCTCGGCGGTGACGGCGTCGGCCAGCACGCCCAGCCCGTCGTCGAGCAGGTCCGGGGTGATCACCAGCGGTGGCAGCAGCCGGATGACGTTGCCGTAGCTGCCGCACGAGAGCGTCACCACCCCGGCCCGGTGACAGGCGGCCACGATGCGCCTGGCCGCGTCGGGGTCCGGCTCGGTCGTACCGGGCCGGACCAGCTCCATGGCCTGCATGGCGCCACGACCCCGGACATCGCCGATGCCGGGGTGGTCGGCCTGCATGGCCCGGAACCGCTCGGTCACCGTGGCCCCGATCCGGCGGGCGGCGCCGCCCAGGTCCTGGTCGACCATGGTCCGGATGGAGGCCAGGGCGGCCACGCACGACACCGGGTTGCCGCCGTACGTGCCGCCGAGCCCGCCGACGTGCACCCCGTCCATCAGCTCCGCCCGGCCGGTCACGGCGGCCAGTGGCATCCCGCCGGCCATGGCCTTGGCCGTGGTGATGAGGTCGGGCACCACGCCCTCGTCGTCGCAGGCGAACCAGTCGCCGGTGCGGCAGAAGCCCGTCTGGATCTCGTCGGCGACGAAGACGACGCCGTTGTCCCGGCACCAGCGGGCGATGGCCGGCAGGAAGCCGGGTGCCGGCACGATGAAGCCGCCCTCGCCCTGGATCGGCTCGATCAGTACACAGGCGGCGTTGTCGACGCCCACCTGCCGCTCGATCTGCTCGATGGCCCGCGCCGCCGCCTCCTCGCCGGTCATGCCCTCGGGGTCGCGGTAGGGGTACGACATCGGGACCCGGTAGACCTCGGGCGCGAACGGGCCGAAGCGGTTGCGGTACGGCATGTTCTTGGCCGTCAGCGCCATGGTGAGGTTGGTACGGCCGTGGTACGCGTGATCGAAGGCGACGACGCCGTTGCGGCCGGTGGCGTGGCGGGCGATCTTCACGGCGTTCTCGACGGCCTCGGCGCCCGAGTTGAACAGGGCCGAGCGCTTCTCGTGGTCGCCGGGCGTGCGGGCGTTGAGCTCCTCGCAGACGGCCACGTACTGCTCGTAGGGACTCACCATGAAGCAGGTGTGGGTGAACCGGGACACCTGGTCGGCGACGGCTTCGACCACGGTCGGGTCGGCGTGGCCGACGCTCACCACGGCGATCCCGGAGCCGAGGTCGATCAGCGAGTTGCCGTCCACGTCGACCAGGACGGCGCCCTCGGCGCGTTCGATGTACAGCGGGAACACCGAGCTGACCCCGGGGGCGACGGCGGCGTGCCGGCGGCCGTCGAGCTCCTTCGACTTCGGTCCGGGCAGGTCCGTGACGATTCGACGTGATTGGTTGATCTGGGGCTGGTTCACGACGGTAAGCGTAGTGGAGCGCCCTGCGACGGCGCAGGGCCGTCGATCCCTGCCATGACCGGGTTCCGAAGTCCCTGGTCTGACACGTCCCGACGCCGAGCACTCCGTCGGGCGCTACTGTGCGCGCCATGCCACCCGCCCCGTTCACGTACGGCTCGCTCACGCTCGACCGGCACACCCTCAACGAGATCGCCGTGCTCGGGTCACGGTCCTTCTACGACGACCCGTTCTTCATCCACCTGTCGTCCGAGCCGATGCTGCGGGCGCGGGGCCTCGCCCTCTACATGCGCAGTCACCTGGCCGCCCTGCGGGACACGGCCGTCGCCTCCGGCGCCCGGGACCGGGCGGGCAACCTGGTCGGTGTCTGCGTGTGGCAGCGACCGGGCACGTACCCGCTGCCACTGACGGCCCAGCTCGCCGAGATGGCCGGCGCCGTCCGGGCCCTGATCCCTCGTCCTCCGGCGCTCCTGACCGGGCTCCGCTACACCCTCTCGATGGAGAAGGCCCGCCCCCGCGAGGACCACTGGTACCTGTGCCTGCTGGCCGCCGACCCGATGGCCTGGCGCCGCGGGATCGGCACCGCCCTGCTCGAGCCGGGCCTGGCCACGGTCGACGAGGACGGGCTGCCCGCTTACCTCGAGACGCAGAAGGAGGCCAACCTCGCCTACTACCGCCGGTTCGGTTTCGAGGAGACGGCGCGGCTGACGCCGAGCGCCGGCGGCCCCGCCCTGTTCACCATGACCCGACCGGTGCGCTGAGGCCCGGTCACTTGGGGGCGGTCAGGTCGTAGACCGTCACGCCGTCCACGGTCTTGGCCGTGTAGTTGGCCGCCACCCAGGTGGCGATGGCCGACGAGGACGAGGTCGACGAGTTGCCGCCCCGGCCGCCGGCCCCGCCGCCACCGAAACCGCCGCCACCGAAACCGCCGCCGCTGATGTAGTAGTGGATCCGGCCCTCGGTCACGTACGTCTCGAACTGGGCCAGCGTGGGGGAGGGGTCGGTGCCGTTGAAACCGCCGATGGCCATGACGGGGTCATCGGTGGCCAGCTGGTAGCCGGCGGCCGAGTTCGCCCCGGTGGTGGCGGCCACCCACGAGAACCGTGACGCACCGGACTCGAGCAGCTTCACCAGCTGCTTGCCCGGGGTGGAGGCGTCGAGCAGTCCGCCCGCCCCGCCGCCGGCGCCGGCCGCGCCCCGCTGGCCGAAGCCGCCGAGCCCGGTGGGCGGGGTGAAGGTGCCGGTGCCCGCACCCGTCCCCGTGCCGGTGGGCGGTGTGCCGCCACCCGGGAACCCACCCGTGCCGGTGCCGCCGCCGGGGAAGCCACCGCCGGCGAACCCACCCGTGCCGGTCGCACCACCGGGGAAGGCCCCCCGCGTGGCGCCGCCGGGGAGCCCGCCGAACCCGCCACGCCCGCCGGCGCCCCCGAACCCGCCCGGACCGGTGCCACCCTGGACGGCCGGCCCGGCCGAGGGGATCGAGCCCGAGTGCGGTGTCGACGCGGTGTCGGCGGCGTAGGCGGCCGGTCCGGCCACCACCGCCGCGATGCCGAGGCCGGCGATCCCGGCGGCCAGCACACCGCGGGCCCGGGGGGAGAGGGCGATGCCCAGGATGGCCAGGCCGCCGGCGATCAGGATGGCCCAGCGCAGCGCCGGGTACCACTGCTGGCTCCAGCCCAGCAGCACGAAGGCCCAGGCGGCGGTGGCGCCGATGGCCAGGCACAGGGCGATGCGGGGGAAGAGCTCGACCCGGTGGGTCCACAGGTAGGTGCCGCCCATGCCGACCAGGGCGCCGATGGCCGGGGCCAGGACGATCGTGTAATAGGGATGGATGATCCCCTGGGCGTAGCTGAGAACGAGGCCGGTCACGACCAGCCAACCGCCGAAGAGCAGGAAGCCGGCCCGGATGCCGTCGGTGCGGGGGGAACGCCGCGTCATCCACAGTGCGGCGAGCAGGCCGATGAGCGCGCCGGGGATGAGCCATGACACCTGTCCGCCGAAGGAGCGCAGGAACAGCCGGTCCCATCCGGTCGGCCCCCACATCGATCCGGCCGTGCCACCGCCGCCGACGCTGCCCGTCTCGCTGCCGCTCAGGCGACCGATGCCGTTGTAGCCGAAGATGAGGTTGAGGATGTTGTTGTCGGTCGAGCCGCCCACGTAGGGCCGGTCGGCCGCCGGGGTCAACACCACGGCCGCCACCCACCAGCCGGCCGACACCGCCACGGCCACCCCGCACCAGACGAGCTGGACGATGCGCCGGCCGAGCTTCGGCGGGCCGGCCAGGAGGTACACGAGGGCGAGCACGGGCAGCAGGATGAAGGCCTGCAGCATCTTGGTGATGAAGCCGAAGCCGACGAGGGACCCGGCCAGCACGAGCCAGCGGGTCCGCCCGGCCTCGACGGCCCGGATGGTGGCGTAGGCGGCGCCGGTCAACAGCAGGGTCAGGAGGGCGTCGGGGTTGTTGAAGCGGAACATCAGGGTGGCCACCGGCGTGGTGGCCATGACCGCTCCGGCCAGCAGGCCGGCGGCCGGCGGGAAGAATCGGCGGACGCACAGGTAGAGGAGGCCGACCGAGGCCACCCCCTCCAGCGCCTGGGGCACCAGCACGCTCCAGGAGTTGAGCCCGAAGATCCGGGCCGAGAGCTCCATCACCCACAGCGCGGCGGGCGGCTTGTCCACGGTGATGAAGTTGGACGAGTCGAAGGAGCCGAAGAAGAAGGCCTTCCAGCTCTTCGTGCCGGCCTGGACAGCCGCCGAGTAGAAGCTGTTGCCCCACCCGGACGCCCCGAGGTCCCACAGGTAGAGCACGGCCGTGCCGACCAGCAGCGCCAGCAGCGCCGGACGCACCCAGGCCGGGTCCTCGGGTCGGCCCCGCACCAGGCGGCGGCCGGGCCCGGGCCGGGGGGAGCCCGTCGAGGGCGCCTCGGCGGCGGAGGTGTCGGGGTCGGGTGCCAAGCCGGCCACCGGGCCCCGGTAGAGGTCCCACCCCGGGCCGTCCACCAGTGCGGTGGAGGGCCCGTTCGGGGCGGCGTGGTCGTCGGGTCCGTGGTCGTCGGTCATCGGGAGGTCCTCGTGGGGATGTGGTCGGTGTCGACCGGGGTGGTCAGGCGGGCGGGGGAGTCGGGCCAGGCGGCGGGACGGGCGGGCTCCGCGACGGCGTCGAGGTGGGTGCCGAAGCGGGGGCGGAAGACCCAGGTGCGCAGGATGGCGAACCGGAAGGCGGCGGCCAGGAGGTTGGCCACCGTGACGGCCACCAGCTCCGGTGCCAGCGCATCGAGGCCGAGGGCCCGGGTGGCGGCCAGGGCGGCGGTGGTGAAGGCCAGGCTGACGCCGAGCAGGGCGGCGCCCACTCCCATCCGCCGTGGCCGGTCGAGGCCGTGGCGGGCGCTGCCGGCCATGCCCCGGTGGGCGGCGGTGTTGCCGAGCCCGCAGGCCACGATGGCCAGCACGTTGGCCGGGTAGGCGCCGATCCACGGCGCCAGCAGGGCGAAGAGGGCGACGTAGGCGAGCGTGCTGACGATGCCCACCCCGGCGAAGCGGAGGAGCTCGTCGGCAAAGACCTCGTCCCCCAGCTGCTCGGCGTCCGGGTCGACGGCGGTGTGGGTGGGGACGGTGGCCTGCGGCGGGGCCGGGTCGGCCGCGGCGTGGCCCAGCGTTCCCGGCAGGGCGCGCCGGGCGTCGGCGGCCCGGCGGCGCGAGGTCCGACCCGACATGCGGGCCACGCCGCACAGGTCGAGCCAGGCGGTGTGGGCCACCGCCACGCGCGAGTCGAGGTCGTCGACCCAGTCGACCGGCACCTCGTGGATGCGGAGGCCGAGCCGCTGGGCGGTGACGAGCACCTCGGTGTCGAAGAACCATGCCTGGTCCTCGACCAGGGGGAGGACGACCTCGACGGCGTCGCGGCGGAGCGCCTTGAAGCCGCACTGGGCGTCGGAGCACGACACCCCGAGCACCGACCGCAGCAGCAGGTTGTAGGAGCGCGAGATGATCTCCCGCCGGGCACCCCGCACCACGTGCGCGCCGGGGGCCAGTCGCGTCCCGATGGCAACGTCGCTGTGTCCGGTGAGCAGGGGGGCCACCAGGGGGAGCAGCGCCTCCAGCCCGGTGGCCAGGTCCACGTCCATGTAGGCGACGACGGGGGAGCGGCTCGCCGACCAGGCCGTCCGCAGGGCCCGTCCGCGGCCCTTCTGGTCGAGCCGGAGGGCCTGGACGCCGGGCAGGCTCGCGGCCAGGCCGCTGGCGATGGTCCAGGTGTCGTCGGTGCTGGCGTTGTCCGCGATGGTCACCACGGTGGAGAGCGGGAACGAGCGGTCGAGGAACGCCCGCAACGAGGTGATGCTGGCGGCCAGCTGCTGCGCCTCGTTGTAGACGGGCACCACGATCTCCAGCTGGGGGACCGGGTCGCCGCCGGCGGCCGGGGGGAGGAGCGGATCGTTCATGGGGGACACTCTCGGCCCCTGCGATCCAGGTTGTGTGGGAGCTACCTGAGTGCTGCCTGTGAATCGCCGACCGTCAGGTGCGGTCGGGGGCGGCCTCCGGCCCGGCCGCACCGGGAGCCGCCGCACCCGACTCGGACTGGCCGGTCGCCGGGGGCGGCACGGCAACGATGGCGGCCGGCGCGTCGGGGCCCACCGCCGACAGGGTGGGCGGGGAGGCCGGCAGGCGGACCGTGAAGGAGGAGCCGTGCCCGGGTGCGCTCGTGGCGCTGACGGTGCCCCCGTGGGCGGCCACGATGGCCGACACGATGGACAGCCCGAGCCCGGCGCCGCCGTGCAGCCGCGAGCGGCTCGGGTCGGACCGGTAGAAGCGCTCGAAGACGTGGGTCACCTGGTCGGGGGCCATACCGGGGCCGTCGTCGGACACGACGATGACCGCACCGTCGCCGTCGGGCCCGACCGACACGGTGGCGGCGGTGCCCTCGGGCGTGTGCGAGCGCACGTTGCCGAGCAGGTTGTCGACGACCTGGCGGAGGCCCATGGCGTCGCCCGTCACCTCGACGGGCCGCGGCGACGAGAAGGTCACCGGCCACGCCGGGCCGACCGCGGTGGCGGTCTGCACGGCCTCGCCGCACAGGGCGGTCAGGTCGACGGGGCGGAACTCCAGCGGGCGGCCCTCGTCGAGGCGGGCCAGCAGCAGGAGGTCGGCCACCAGGTGCTCCATGCGGCCCGTCTCGGTCCGGATGCCGATCATGAGCCGCTCGAGGTCCTCCTGGTTCTCGGACGCGCCCCGGCCGAACAGCTCGGCGTAGGCACTGATGGCGGCGATGGGCGTGCGCAGCTCGTGGGAGGCGTCGCCCACGAACCGGCGCAGGCGGGCGTCGGACTGGCGCAGTCGTTCCTCGGTCGCCACCCGGGCCCGGAAGGCGCCCTCGATGCGACCCAGCATGATGTTGAGGGTGCGGGCGAGCCGGCCCACCTCGGTCTTGTCGTCCTCACCCGGGACCCGCTCGGTGAGGTTGCCCTCGGCGATCGACTCGGCGGCCGTCTCCATGTCACGCAGCGGGCGCAGGCCGATGCGCACGAGCCAGTACCCGGCGGCCAGGGCGAGGATGACGGCGCCGATGGTCACGATGAGCTCGATGGTGCGGAGCTGGTTCAGGGTGCTCTCGACGGCATCGAGCGGCTGGGCCAGCACCAGCACGTCCCCGTTGTCGACCGTCGAGGCCCGGATCCGCAGGGTGGGGCCGCCGGTCGGGGTCGACGCGGCGTCGAAGAACGACACCTGGGTTCCGTCGGCGGCGGTGGTGAACCCGGTGATCGGCCCGGTGATGACCGGGGTGTAGGCCTTGCCGTCGACGTAGACCGGGCAGCTGCTTCCGGACACGAGCGACCCCGACGTGGTGCGCAGCTCGACGGCGACGGCCTGGAACGCGGTGGAGGGACCGAAGTTGTGGGCCGGGCCGCTCCCGCCGCCCGGACCCGGCTGCTCCTGGTCGGGGCCGCCCAGGCAGGTGTAGCCCTGCCCGGCGTTGACGCGACCCTCGTAGATCGGGTGGAGCGCCGTCAGCTGCTGGTCGACGCGCTGGTAGAGGAACGACTGCAGGGCCGAGTAGGTGACGAGGTCGGCGATGAGCAGCGCAACCAGGGCGACGAGGCCGATGGCGACGAGCAGGCGCGTCCGGAGCGACACGTCAGGCCGGGACCGGCTCGCGCAGGGCGTAGCCCACCAGCCGGACGGTGTGGATGACCGGGGGGCCCGCCACCTCCAGCTTCTTCCGCAGGTAGCTGACGTACGTCTCGACGACGTTGCCGTCGCCGCCGAAGTCGTAGTGCCAGACGTGGTCGAGGATCTGCGACTTGGACAGCACGTGCTTGGGGTTCAGCAGGAAGAAGCGGAGGAGGTTGAATTCGGTGGCGGTCAGGGGGATGACCTGCCCGGCCCGGGTGACCTCGTGGGCGTTCTCGTCCATCTCGATGTCGGCGAAGCGGAGGATGCCCGAATCCTCCTCCTCCGCCCCCACGCGTCGGAGGATGGCGTGGACCCGGGCCACCACCTCGGCCAGGGCGAACGGCTTGGTGACGTAGTCGTCGCCGCCGACGGTCAGGCCGGCCACCTTGTCCTCGACGGCGTCGCGGGCGGTCAGGAAGAGGACGGGCACGCGGATGCCGTCCTGGCGGAGGCGGCGGGTCACCTCGAGCCCGTCGAGGTCGGGCAGCATCACGTCGAGGACGATCAGGTCGGGCGCGTTCTCCTGGGCGGACGACAGGGCCTGGCGGCCGTTGACCGCCTCGGCCACGTCGAACCCCTCGTAGCGAAGGGAGGTGGCGACGGCGTCGATGATCGACGGCTCGTCGTCCACCACCAGGATGCGTTGGCTGCGGGTCTGCTCCACGGTGTCTCCTCGGCGCCCGGCGGCGCCCGCTCCGTCACCGGTCCCTCCGGTCTGACGGGTTCCAGCATCGCGCCCGGCCCTGGAGCGCCGGTGTGACCCGCCTGTGAGCCGCCTGTGAGCCGGCGGAGGCGCCCGGGCGTGGCGTCCCGCCTGCGGTTGAGCCGGTGCCGACCATTCACAGGACACGCTCAGGTGGCGTCAAGGGGACTCATCCCCGGGGCGTGTGGGATGGCTCCACCAACGAGGCGGGCCACCCCGGTCGGCCCCGAGAACGAAAGGTGCAGCCATGGCTCTCCCGCCCCACCAGCGCCCGACGAACGAGGCTTCCCGCTCCCGCGACGCCGCCCTGGTCCGCATCCGACGGGCCACGGTGGCCATGGGCCTGACGGCCACGGTGGCCGCCGCCGGCATCGGCGTGGCTGTCGCCGGCGCCACCGGCCACCACGCCACCACGACCTCGACCACGGGCACGAGTACGGCGACCTCGACGACGGGCGCCAGCACCACCACGTCGACCACGGGCACCACGGCATCGTCCACCGGGTCCTCCGCTTCGGCCGGGTCGACCACGGCCACCACGGCGGCGCCCACGACCACCACGACCACCACCACGCCGACCACCACGACCACCACCTCCCCGACCGCCACGACCACCTCGGGGCAGTCGTGAGCACCGCCACCCGGCCCGGGAGCCAGCCGGCCGTGCGGACGATGACGGCCATCGGCACCACGGCCACGGTCGTGGTCGACGACGACGCCGTCGCCGACGAAGCCCTCGGGCTCCTGACCGACGAGCTGCAGGCACTCGACGAAGCGTGCAGCCGCTTCCGTCCGGACTCCGAGCTGCGGTGCCTGGAGCGCCGCGGCGGCGAGCCCACCGTGGTGGGCGATCTCCTGTTCGACGCCCTCGAGGCGGCCTGCTCGGTGGCCGCCGCCACCGCCGGCATCGTGGATCCCACCATCGGCTCGGCGCTGGTCGAGTTCGGCTACGACCGGGACTTCGCCGTCCTGGCTGAGGGCGGGACGGACGACGACGGCGAGCTCCCGGCGCCCCGGCCGGCGCCGGGATGGTGGCGCATCGGCCTCGACCGCGCCACGCGGACGGTGACGGTGCCGTCCGGCGTCCACGTCGACCTCGGCGCCACCGGCAAGGCGTTCGGCGCCGACCGGGCAGCGGCCCGCATCGCCGACGCGCTCGGCTGCGGTGTCCTGGTCAACCTGGGTGGCGACGTGGCCGTGGCCGGTCCCCCGCCCCCCGGCGGCTGGGGGGTCGGCATCGCCTCCCGCTGCACGACTGCCCCGGCGGAGGCCGACGAGGTGGTGGCCCTCCGCGCCGGCGGCCTCGCCACCTCGGGCACCACGGCCAGGACGTGGTCGCGGGCCGGCCGCACCCTCCACCACATCGTCGACCCGTGGACGGGCGAGATCGCCCCCTCCACCTGGGCCCTGGTCTCGGCGGTGGCGCCGACCTGCCTCCAGGCCAATGCCTGGACCACGGCGGCGGTCGTGTGGGGTGAGGACGCCCCCGGCAACCTGGCCGGCCACGGGGTGGCCGCCCGGCTCGTCCGCACCGACGGCGTCGTCGTCCTGGTGGGCGACTGGCCGGGCGTGACGGCGGCCGCGTGATGTCCGCCGTCGTGTCCACCTCCACCACCGAGGCCGTCTGGTACATGATCCGGGCGACCGGGATCGTGGCCCTCGTCCTCCTGACCGTGACCACGGTCCTCGGCCTCCTGTCCGCCTCCCGGGCCCGCACGCGTCGCTGGCCCGCCTTCGCCCAGGTCGACCTGCACAAGCGGGCCACGCTGCTGGCCCTCGTGTTCCTGGTCCTCCACGTGGCCGGCGCCGTGATGGACACCTACGTCCACGTGGGCGTCGTGTCCGTGCTCGTGCCCTTCACCTCGTCGTACCAGCCCCTGTGGACCGGCCTCGGTGCGGTGGCCGTCGACCTGCTGGCCGCGGTGGCGATCTCCAGCGCCCTGCGCCAGCGGATCGCCCCCGACCTGTGGCGTCGGCTGCACTGGCTGGCCTACGGGTGCTGGCCCTTCGCCATGGCCCACGCCCTGGGCACCGGCACCGACGCACCCCGGCTCTGGATGGACGCCATCGCGGCGGCCTGCACGGTGGCCGTGGTGTGCGCACTCACCTGGCGGATCGGCTACCACCGCACCACTGCGGCCGAGGCGGAGCGGCTGGGCGCGTCCACCCGGGCCGTGCCCGTCCGCCACCGACCGACGGCGACGGCGCCCCGCCGCGGCGCGCCGGGCACACCTGGCACCGGGCGCCGCGCCGCAGCCACCCCGGGCGGCTCCACCGGCGTACCCCGCACGACCACCCAGCTCCTGGAAAGGCACCACCGATGACCGCCACCGCCATGCATCCGACCGAGCGCCTGCTCCACCACGGCCCGGGCGGCCCGGCCGACCCCGGCCTGGCCGGCCACCTCGACCGCCACGGCCCCCTGACGGTGCCGGCCCGTCGGGACGCGGCATGGTCCGAAGCGCTGCTCGCCGAGGTCGCCGCATCGGGTCTGACCGGCCGTGGCGGCGGAGGCTTCCCGGCTGCCGCCAAGTGGGAGGCGGTAGGACGCAGCGGTCGCCGCCCGGTGGTGGTGGTCAACGCCATGGAGGGCGAGCCGGCCAGCGCCAAGGACCGGGCACTGCTCGCCTGGTCGCCCCACCTCGTGCTGGACGGGGCCGAGCTGGTGGCGGCCCTGGCCGGCGCCCGCTCCGTGGTGGTGTGCGTGGCCGACGACCGTGACGCGTCGGCCCCGGCCGTGCGGGTGGCGGTGGCCGAGCGCACGGCCGCCGGGTCGGCCCGGGAGGTCACGGTCCGCCGCCCCCCGGCCCGCTACGTCACCGGTGAGGAGTCGGCGCTGGTGCACTGGCTCGAGCGGGGCGACGCCCGGCCCGTGCTGCGGGTCGACAAGTCCGTGCCCCTGCGCCTCGGTCGGAGGCCCGTCCTCGTGCACAACGCCGAGACGTTGGCCCAGGTCGCGCTCGTCGCCCGTCACGGCGCCGCCTGGTTCCGCGGCACCGGCACCGTCGGGGCCCCGGGCTCGACCCTGGTGACCGTGTCGGGCGCCGTCGCCACCCCTGGCGTGGTCGAGGTGGCGCTCGGCACGCCGGTCGAGGAGCTCGTGCGACGGTGCGCGCCGACCGGACCGCCCGCCGCCTACCTGGTCGGCGGCTACGGCGGCGCCTGGCTGTCGGTCGACCAGGGGGCCACGCCGCTCGAGCCGGCCGCCCTGGCCCGGGCCGGCGCCGCGCTCGGTGTCGGCATCGTGGTGGCGCTCGGCGCCGACTCGTGCGGGATCGCCGAGACGGCGCGTATCGCCCGGTGGATGGCCGGCGAGAGCGCCGGCCAGTGCGGCCCCTGCGTCTACGGGCTCCCGGCCCTCGCCGACGATCTCGAGCTCCTGGCCGGTGGTCGCGCCGACCCCGGTGCGATCGGCCGGATCGACGAGCGGGCCCGCTCGGTGGTCGGGCGCGGCGCGTGCCGCCATCCTGACGGGGTGGCCCGCATGGTGCGCAGCGCGCTGGCCGTCTTCGCCGGTGACGCGGCCGCGCACGCCGCCGGACGGCCGTGCCCCCACCGGCAGGCCCCGAGCGTCCTGCCCTTCCCGGCGGCACCGGCACTGGCCGGGGTGGCATCGTGAGCACCCGGACGGCCGTGGCCCTGCGGGTCCGGGTCGACCCGGTGGCCTGCGAGGCTTACGGCTACTGCGCCGAGCTCCTGCCCGAGCGGGTCACGCTGGACGAGTGGGGCTACCCGGTCGTCGACCGCGCCCCGGTCGGGGCCGACCTGGTCGAGCTGGCCACCCGGGCAGCAGCCGAGTGCCCCCGCCGGGCCTTCCTGCTGGAGGAGGCCGGTCGGACCTCCTGAGCGCTCTGCTCAGGACCAGACGATGCCGTCGCCTCTGCTCAGGAGCAGACCTTGCCATCGGGCGGCAGACCGCCCCCGGACAGGTAACGGGAGACGGCGGTGGACACGCAGGTGTCGGTGGCACCGCTCAGCAGCCACGTGTGACCCCAGCCGTCCCAGGTGAGGTGGCTGGCGTGCGGGTAGAGGGCGGCCAGGTGCTCGCCGCCGACCAGTGGCGTGTTCGGGTCGCCGGTGTTGCCGATGACCAGCACCGGGGGCGCCGCCGTCGGGTGGGTGTCCGACACCGGCTCACGGCCGTCGGGCCACGTCACGCACCCGCCCAGGTTGTAGGTCACGGCGTAGCCGCCGATCAGCGGGTACCGCTTCGCCAGGCGGTAGGCGAGGGACCCGGCCGCCACCGGGCCGGGATGGCCCACCGTGTCGTTGCAGGTGATGGCCCACTGGGCGTCCACCAGGGGCGCGCCGTCGATGTCGATCACGAACTCGCGTGCCAGTGTGCGCAGCTGGGCGCCGTCGCCGTGGGAGGCGGACACCAGGGCGGCCTCGTACTCGGGGGTGAACTGGGTGACGCTGAGGGCGAGCAGGGTGGCCGTGTCGAGGTCGCCCACCGTCACCGGCACGGTGTCGCCGTTGCCCGGGGCCGGGAGGGGATGGGCCGCCATGGACGCCGCCAGGGAGGTGAAGTAGGCGGTGGGGTGGGCGCCGAGCGGGCAGCCGGCCGTGGCTGCGCAGGTGGCGAGGAGGTGCTGGAGCGACCGCTCGGCCGCCGGGGCCTGCTCGGTGGCCTGGGTGGCCAACGGGGCGTCCATGTCGACGGCGCCGTCGAGCACCATCTGGCCCACGTGGGTCGGGAACAGGGCGGCGTACACCGTCCCGAGCACCGTGCCGTAGGACAGCCCGTAGAAGCTGATGGTGGGGAGGCCGAGCGCCTGGCGGATCCGGTCCATGTCCCGGGCCGTCGCCGTGGTGTCGACGGCCGCCGTCAGGGCGGGGTGCTGGGTGGCGCAGGCCCGGGCCAGCCCGGCGAAGACCGGCGTGCCGGGCAGCGGTCGGCTCGGACCGGCGGGCACGGGCACGACGGCCGTGACGCTGGAGGGGTCGGTGCCGCACTGCAGTGCGCTACTGGCGCCCGTGCCCCGGGGGTCGAAGGTGACCACATCGTGGTCGGCCCGTACCGCCGCCGGCAGGAGCGGCAGCTCCACGGGCAGGATCTGCAGGCCGCTCTCACCCGGTCCGCCGGGATTCATGACGAGGTCGCCGGCGGACGCCTGCCCGCTCGTCGCCGGTGCGCGGGCCACGGCGATCTGGAGCGTCCCCGCGTCGGGGTGCCGGTAGTCGAGGGGCACGGCGACGGTGCCGCACTGCAGCTCGGACTGGGTCGGGCAGGTGGTCCAGGCGATCGGCGCCGGGGGTGCGACGGCCGGCAGCGTCGTCGAGGTCGACGGTGCGGCGGCCGACGAGGTAGGCGCCGGGGAGGAGGATGACGAGCACGCCGCCAGGCCGAGCGCCACCACGGCGGCGAGGGTGCCGGCCACCGCACGGCACGTCGGACGGGACCTGGCGGGGCGTCGGGAGGAGGCCATCGGCGCCGAAGGTACCAGTGTCGCCCCGGGCGGGGCAGGGTCCGTCTGGGGCCGATGGTGAGCGGGGCGGCCCCGTACCGCCTAGGGTGGGCGCCGCATAGGCCCTGTCACGCGGGTCCATGAGGTAGGGCTTCAAAGTGGATCCCCGCGTATTTCGTGCGTGAATTTCAAGGAGACTCAGTTATGGGTGTAGGTGTAGTCAAGTGGTTCAACGCCGAGAAGGGTTTCGGGTTCATCACGCCTGACGGCGGCGGGGACGACCTCTTCGTCCACCAGTCGGAGATCCAGATGGAGGGCTTCCGCGACCTGGCGGAGGGCCAGCGTGTGGAGTTCGAGACCAAGCAGGGCCAGAAGGGCCTCCAGGCGAGCCAGGTCCGCAAGATCTGACTGCCGTCCTCCACGGGCTCCGGCCCGGTGGTTCCCGGTCCGCCGGGTCCTGCCGGGTCGGTGCCCCGGGGAGACTGCTGACACCGGGGGCTTCGGCCCCCGGTGTCGTCAATTCAGGGGGCGGGTGCCGCCTCCACGAGCTGGTACAGCTCGACCGTGTTGCCGGCCGGGTCGGCCACGAAGGTCTGGAGGCCGGGACCGACGGGGGACGGGTCGCCGACGTCGACGCCCCGTCCGCGCAGCTCCGCCACCGTGGCGTCGAGGTCGTCGACCTGGATGGCGAAGTGCTGGCCCAGCACGGGCGGGGCCGCCGCCTCGAGCAGGTGGAGCTGGCTGCCGCCGAGGTCGATCCAGGCCCCGCCGAAGCCGAAGTCTGGGCGGTCACTGCGCAGCGACCCGCCGAGCACGTCGGTGTAGAAGTCCAGCGCCGCAGCCACGTCGGGGACGTTGATCGAGACGTGGTGGACGGCGAGGGGTCGCATCCTGCGAGTCTGCACCGTCGGGAGCGGCCTGTCACCTGGTCGGGACGGTGGTGCCGCCGTAGCATCCGTGCATGTCCCGCCTCCGTCGAGCCGCCCCGACCGCCCTGGCCGGCATCTTCGGCGTGGCCGGCGTGCTCCACGTCGTCCGGCCGTCGTTCTTCGACGCCCTCATGCCGCGGGTGCTGCCCGAGCAGGTGCACCGTCCGCTGATCTACGTCAGTGGTGCCGCCGAGCTGGCGTGCGCGGTGGGACTCGTGCGCCGCACCCGGTGGGCGTCGACCGCGTCGACGACGTTGCTGCTCACCGTGTGGTCGGCCAACCTCCAGATGGCGCTCGACGCCGGCAGCGGGCGGAACCCCGGGTCCATGGACTCGGCCGCGGTGGCGTGGGGGCGCATGCCGCTGCAGCTGCCGATGCTGTGGGCGGCCCGTCAGGCCCGCCCGCCCGCCCGCTGACGCGCACGGGCCCCGGTCGTGGGACCGGGGCCCGGTGACAGGCATCCATCAGCGCCAGGCGCGGGACGTGCGTCGTTACCAGCTGGAGCAGCCGTACTGGTCGGGCGGGCTCGACTGGATGCGCTCGGCGACCATGATCTGCTCGTCCGGGGTGGCCTCCGCCGCCTCGGGTGCGTACTGCAGGCCACCGTAGATGGCCCAGTTCGAGCGGGTGATGCCGAGGCCGCCGCTGAAGCGCGCGCCGTCGGCCTGCCAGTTGCCGCCCTCCTCGCACATGGCGACCCGGTCCCAGGCGGCACGCTGATAGGGCGTGACGGTGTCGACGGGGCCGGCCGGAACGGGCGGCGGCGGCGGGACGACCGGTGCGGCCGCCTTGGGGGCGGCCGGACGCCCGGACAGCAGGGTGTCGGTCAGACGGAAGTCCAGCACGGTGGTCGAGCCGGCCGACGTGTTGGCGGTCGTCGGACGCGTGTCCGAGGTCACGAGCGACGTGAGGTCGTCCGAGCGGTGGGTGACGGTCGCCGACCGGTCCAGTGATCTGATGCCTGCCCGAGCGGGCTGCGCGAGGGCGGCCTGGCTCAGGAGTGAAGCGGTGATGACAGCGACCGAGCCGGTCGCCACGAGTGCAATGCGGGTCCGCATGGCACCTCCCTTCGTAGGGCGCACGGAGCGCCTTCCTCTGATTGGTGTTGGCGGGCAACGGCCATCGCATTCGGTCCCCGGACGACGAGCGGGCAGGCTCCGTTCGTCCTGGCATGACGCCTCAGGGTGTGCGGCCGGTGTGGTTATGCCCAGGATTGCGTCGTGGGGACATCACTCGTTTCTCGAAGGATCGCCAGGACCATGTCGTTGATCCGCAACACTGACACTCGGGTGTGACGAAGTAGGGCCGGATGCTGTGTCGGTCCTCGCTACCGTACCGGTCCTCGGTAAGAAACCACCGACGGGACCGGGCGATGAGGCGTCGTGCAAACCGCAAGGGCAGTGGAGCGTTGAGAGAAGTATAGCGACTCGACGCCCGGACGGGGATCGAGCCACCTGCACCGCCCTGAACTGGACCGATGAAGGTCATGTGGCACGGTCGTCCGTTCCCACCCCCGGCAAATACCGCGATCTGAACAGTGTGTCATTTACGCGGAAAACGCCTGTTCCGATCGTCGGAATTGACGACCCCGGGTTACAACGTTTTCCACAGAAGGGGACGAAGCAAAGCGGCCAACCCAGTCGAGCAGATACTTCACATCAGAACGGCCGATACCCGCAGGTCATCAAGGGCATCCACCCCGTCCCTACGCTCGTCAGATTTGGGGAGCCGGGCCGATCACGATTGGTCGTCCCCACGGAGCGTGGGCAGGATCGGGCCGAGCGTGTGCGCCTGGACGCAGCCTTTCCACACCCCCGCCCCGTAGGCCACGTCGTCGGCGACCGAGGCGGTGGTCCAGCGGAGGAGGTCCAGGTCAGGGCGGCGTCGGACCCAGTCGACGACCGGCGGCACCACTACCAGGAGGACGGCCGCCCGCCGACCCCGGCGTCCGCCGGCCGCCAGGGCCACCAGGCCCGGCCACCCGACCATGGTGGCGGCCCGTCCGAGCCCCGTCAGCGTCCAGCCCGCCCCGCCGGCCGACCAGCGGAGGGCCTGCCGGGCCGGGACTCCGAGGGGCCGCACCGTCCGGGCCAGCGGCACGGTCGCGGCCCCCACCATCCCGGCGGCCAGGAGGGGCCGGCCGGCCAGGAGGGCCAGCGCCGCCGCCAGGGGGCGGGGGCGGAGCTCGACCGGGGCCAGCCGACCCGGGTGACGGGTGGCCAGCGGTCCGGCCGACGTGCCGTAGGTGAACCGGCGCGCCAGGAGGCGGCGCCAGGTGCCCGGCTCCCGGTGGTCGACGACCACCTCGGGCACGTACCGGACGCTCCACCCGGCGTCGACCAGGCGCCAGGCGAGGTCGACGTCCTCGCCGACCCGGAGGCCCGGTGCGAACCCGCTGACGTCGTCGAGGGCGGCTCGGCGCACGACCAGGGCGGCCGTCGGGACGTAGCGGACGGCCCGCTCCGGGCCCACCTCGCCCTCGTCGGGGCCGAGGTCGAGCGGACAGTGGTCGGCGTCGAAGCGGGCAAGGGCGCCCCGCCGGTCCGAGGTGGCCTCCGGGCGCACCCGGGGTGCCACGGCCCCCCGGGCCGGGTCGGCGAACAGCCAGGTGAGGCCCTCGAGCCATCGGTCGGGCACCGTGCAGTCGCTGTCCACGAAGGCCACCAGCTCGGTGTCGACCGACGGCAGGGCCGTCGTCCGGGCGGCCCCGGGGCCGCCGTTGACCTCCCGTCGGAGCAGCTGGGCCCCCCGGGTCCGGCAGACCTCGGCCACGGCCGCCGGGTCGTCCGAGGCATCGTCCACCACCACCACCGGGTGGTCCCGCCCGAGCGAGGCGAGACAGCGGTCCAGGGCGGCGGGCCGGTCCCGCACGGGCACCACCACCGTCACCGAGGGGACGGCCCCGGCCGCGTGGGGCGCCCGCGGGTGGGCCATGCCGGCGGCCACCAGCCGCCCGGCTAGGGCGCGGGTGGCCGCATCGGGCACCCCGCCGGCCACCAGCGCGTCGAGCGCGGCGGCCCCGTCGGCGGTGAGCGTGATGATCCGCCCGGGCCGGCCGCCGGCCAGCACGGTGCCGGACCGGAAGCGCAGCAGCCCGGGGTCGAGCGCGAGCCCCACGCCCTCGGGCAGCGGCCCCTGGGGCGGCGCGCTCACCCCGTAGTCACAGGGTCAGGCCGCCGTCCACCGGGAGCACGGCACCGGTGACCCCGCCCCGGTCGGCCGCGGCCAGCCACACCAGGGCGTCGGCCACCTCGGACGGCTCCAGGAGCCGACCGACCGGCTGCTGGGGGGCGAATGCCGACGGCGCATCGAGGCCGTAGAGGCGCGCGCTCTCGGCCAGCATGGCCGTGTCCGTCGACCCGGGGCAGACCGCGTTGGCGGTCACGCCGGTGCCGGCCAGCTCGGCGGCCAGGCCCCGGACCAGTCCGGCCACGCCGGCCTTGGCCGCGCCATAGGCGGCCAGGTGGGGGAGGCCGGTCAGGGCGGCGGCCGAGGCCACGGCCAGGTAGCGGCCCTGGCGCGGCGCGGGGCGGCGGAGCAGGGCCGGGATGCCTGCCCGGGCGGCGGCGATGGGCCCGGCCAGGTCGACGTCGAGCACGGCCGCCAGCTGGTCGGCCGGCATCTCCCACAGCGGCACCCCACCGGCGATGACACCGGCCACGGCCACCATGGCGTCGAGGCCGCCGAACCCGGTCTCGGCGGCGTCCACGGCACCGGCCAGCGCCGCCTCGTCGGTGGTGTCGGCCACGCAGGCCACCACCCCGCCGGCCCGGTCGCCCCGGAGGGCGCCGGCCCTCCGCACGACGTCGTCGAGCTCGGCCCGGGTGCCCAGCGGGTAGGGGAGGCGCGGGTCGTCCTCGCACCGGTCGACGGCCACCACCGACCAGCCCACCGCGGCCAGGCCGGTCACGGTGGCGGCCCCGATGCCGCGGGCCGCCCCGGTGACCACGGCCACCCGGCCCGCGCCGTCCGTCGTCGTCATGGTGCGACCTCCTGTCCTGTCGGTCGCCGCAGGCCGGCGACGGTGGCGACCAGGTCCTCGGCGGCCGCGTGGAGCAGGCGGCGGCCCTCGTCGGCCGAGGCGCCGGCCGGATCGCCCAGCACGCCGTTGGCGCTGACCGAGGCCACCCCGCCCGCCCGGAGGAGGGGGAGCAGCTCGTCGGCCGACCGCACGTCGCCGGCCGCCATGCGGGTCGGGTGCACCGACGCCGGGGCGACGGCGAGCATGAGCGAGGTCTCGGTGCGGCCGGCGTGGAGGTCGCCGGGCCAGTGCGGCCACCACCCCGTCACCGGGTGGCCCTCGTGGGCCAGGCGGGCCAGGGCCCGCCCGAGCGGCGCGGCGTTGCCGCCATGGGCGCAGACCAGGACGACCAGGCCGAAGGTGGCGGCGGCCGACCGACCCAGCTCGGTCAGCAGCGACTCGGTCGCCTCCTGGCCGATGGAGAGCGTCCCGGCGAACCCGGCGTGCTCGCCGCTGGAGCCGTAGGCCACGGCCGGGGCCACCACCAGGGTCGGGTCGAGCGCCGTCGCCGCCTCGGCCACGGCCACGGCCAGGTCGGTGTCGGTCGTCACCGGCAGGTGCGGACCGTGCTGCTCGGTGGCGCCCACCGGCACCAGCAGGACGGCGCCCGCCGCGGCCCGCTCGGCCACGTCCGGCCACGCCTGCCGGCCCAGCCCGGTCATGCGTCCCCGTCCGGGGTCAGGTCGGGGACCCCGTCGGGCGTCCCGGCCAGGTAGTCGTGGCGGACGAGGAACTCCAACAGGACGTCGGCGGCCTCGGCCGCATCCCGCGGCTCCACCACGGTGGGCGGGTCGTGGGCGACCAGCGCGCCGGTCAGGGCCAGGAGGCGGTGGCGGGGGTCGCCCTCGGGCGGCGGCAGCACCCGGGTGCGGGGCGAGTACGCCCGGGTCGGCCCCAGGTGGAGGGTGCCACGGTCGTCGGCCGGCCCGGTGGCCGTGGCCACGTCGAGCGAGCGGTCCACCTGCGTGGGGATGCCGTCGACGGCCAGCGCCCCCGACAGCGGCGCCCGACGGAGCCGGACCCCGGCACCCTCGACGGAGCAGACGGCGGGCAGGGGGACCGACAGCCGCTCGCGCCAGCCGGCGTCGAGGCGGCGCTCGACCTCCAGGGAACGGTCGCCGTCGGGCCGGATCGCCACCAGGCCCAGGGCCTGGGCCGCCCCGAGCTCGTGGGCCAGGTAGGCGGGCAGCGCCCCGGTGCCGCGGTCGACGGAGCGGTCGCCGCAGAGGACCAGGTCGGGCTCACCGAAGGGACGGACGGCGGCCAGCAGGGTCCGGGCCAGGGCCAGCTCGTCGTCGGCCAGCTCGGTCACGTAGCGGTGGCCGTCCGCCTCGTCGGCCGCGGGCACCCGCACCACCGACACGCCCAGGGCCGCCACCTCGTGCAGCGTCCGGTCGGCCGAGTCGGGCCCGACGCACACGGCCACCACCCGGCCGCCCCAGCCGTCGGCCAGCCGCAGGGCGTGCTCCAGGGCCGCGCCGTCGGCGGGCGGGAGTCCGACGCCCCACCGGTCCCGGGTGACGGTCCCGTCGAGGGCGTCGACGGCGGGGCGGAGGTCGCCGATGCGGAGGCAGACCACCACCAGCGGGCCGCTGCGGGGGTCGGTGGTCGGGTCGCCCGGGGGCACGTCGGCCGCGGTCATCCGTGGTGGAAGACGACGCCGTGGCCGCCGTCGGGGTAGGTCCAGGTCAGCGCCCCCTCCGAGTTGCAGACCATGTAGCAGGTCCCGCACTCGAAGCACTCCTCGTAGTTGAAGAGGATGCCGCCGTCGGCGGTCGGGGCGAACAGGTTGGCCGGGCACGCGCTCACGCAGGCCTTGGTGGTGCAGGACCGGCACACGTCGGCGTCCACCGTGATGTGGGCCCGGGCGCCGACCCGGAAGTCGACCGTGGCCATCCGCTCCTCGAAGGAGATGCCGTCCCAGCGGCGTCGGGCGGGCGGGGGCGCGCTCATCCGAAGATCCTCAGGCCGCGCACGGTGTCGGTGGCCAGCTGGCGGAGGCTCACGCCGTGCCGTGCCGCCGCCGCCCGGGTCAGCTTGAGCCCGCCCGCCTTGGGCGTCGGGTTGGTCACGGTGAACATCCCCTCGGCCAGGTCGCACAGCAGCCCGGGGTAGCGCTGCTGGACCCGGTCCGACAGCACCAGCGACGGCGCCCGGCGCAGGCGCTTGTGGTCGGCCAGCACGAACTGGGACTCGAGGTCGGCCCGGTAGGAGGCGAGCCCGCGGGCCGAGCAGTCGCCGGCGGTCAGGGCCCGGTCGACGGCCCGGCCGGCGGCCCAGCCCGAGCCGATGGCGAAGTTGACGCCCTCCAACCACAGGCCGGCGGCCAGGGTCATGGCGCCGGCGTCCCCGGCCACCAGCATCCCGTCGGCCGCCAGGGCCGGCATGGTGTCGTACCCGCCCTCGGGGATGAGGTGCGCCGCGTACTCCCGCAGCGACGAGCCCCGCAGCAGCGGGGCCACGCTCGGGTGGGCCTTCAGGTCGGCCACCAGCTCCTCGGGTCGGACGCCCGACGCGGCCAGCTGGGGGAGTGACAGCACCACGCCGACGCTCACCGTGTCGGCGTTCGTGTACAGGAACCCGCCGCCGGGAATCTCCCGCGTGCAGCCCAGCACCTCCATGTCCACGCCCTCGTGGTCCTGGACGCCGAACCGCTCGTTGATGGCGCCGTGCGGCAGGTCGAGGACCTCCTTCACCCCGAGGGTGTGGTGGGAGGCCTCGGCCCGGGGGAGCAGTCCCGCCTCCTTGGCCAGGAGCGAGTTGACGCCGTCGCAGGCCACCACCACCGGGGCATGCAGCTCCGCGCCGTCGCGGTCGGTGCGGACCCCGATCACCCGGCCGGCGACGTCGCGCAGCAGGCCGGTGGCCACCGTCGAGGTGACCAGGCGCGCCCCCGCGTCGGTGGCCTTGCCGGCCAACCAGGCGTCGAAGTGGCTCCGCAGGGTGGTCATGCCGTTGTAGGGCGCCGCGCCCCAGGCGTCGGAGCGGAAGTCGACCGACAGCGACTGGGTGCCGGTCATCATCATGGTGGAGCGCTTCACGATCCACCGCTCGACGGGCACCTCCTCCCACCAGCCCGGCACGATGTCGTCGAGCACCCGGCCGTAGACCACGCCGCCGTAGACGTTCTTGGCGCCCGGGAACGGCCCGCGCTCGACGAGGACGACCGACCGCCCGGCGCGGGCCAGGGCCAGGGCGGCGGCCGAGCCGGCCGGACCGGCCCCGACGACCACCGCATCGAATTCGGCCACCTCAGGCACGGGTCACCTCCGCCCCCACGCCGAGCCGGCGGGCCAGCTCGACCAGCAGCCCGTGGGCGTCGGTCACCAGTCCGAGGTCGGCCATGGCCGTCATCGGGCAGGCCGGGTCGGTGTTCACGCTGACCACGTGCCGGGGGGTCCCGAGGCCGCCGGTGTGCTGGGCGGCGCCGGACACGCCGAGGGCCACGTACAGGTCCGGGTCGACGGCCACCCCGGTGGTGCCGATCTGGCGCTCGTAACCCGTCCAGCCGGCGTCGGTGGCCACCCGGGTGGCGCCGGCCGATCCCCCGAGCGCGGCGGCCACCCCGACCAGCAGGTCGAACACCCCGGTGGCCCGGCCGTCGTCCAGGCCGGCCACCAACCCGGCGCCCCCGGCCACGACACGCCGGGCATCCGCCAGGTCCATGGTCTCGAGGTCGGGCTCGAGCAGGGCCACCAGCCGCGGGTCGGCTCCCGCCGCTGCGGCCTGACCGGGATCGAGGTCGAGGTCGAGCGGCTCGACCAGGGCCTCGGCCACCCGGTCGGGGTCGACCGGGGCGGCGTGGCCGGACGCGGCCAGCGTGACCACCGCCGGGCCCCGCACCTCGACGGGGACGAGGACCCGGTCGTCGGCCCGGGCCACCTCGGCCCGCACCCCGGCCGGGTCGCCCGCGGTCTCGCCGGCCGACACGGCCCGGGCCAGGAGCGGCCGGCCGGTGGCGGCGGCCAGCCGGGGCGCGAGGTCACGGCCGTCGGGCGACGCCGGCAGCACCACCAGGGTCTCCGGTGCAACCACCGGTGCCAGGGCGGCCGCCAGGGCGCCCGGCCGGAACGCGTCGCCGGTGTCGGCCCACCGGGCACGGGTCGCACCGGGCAGGGCCAGGGCGGCGGCCTCGGCACCGCCTCCCACCACCACCACCCGGCCCCCTGCCTCTGCGACCGCGTCCGCCGCGCCGACCGGCAGCCGGCCGTCCCTCGCCACCACCACGGCCACCGCGCTCACAGGGCCACCGCCACGCGGTTGCCCTCGATGACGGCCGCGTGGGCCCGCCGGGGCGCCAGGCAGTCGCCGATCCGGTGGACCTCGAAGGGCGCGCCGTCGAGGGCCCGCCAGAGGTCGTCCTCCGCCTGCTGGTGCACGGCGCAGACCACCCAGTCGCACCGCCGCTCCTGGTCGGTGCCGGTCGGGTGGTGCTGCAGTTGCAGGGCGAGGGGCGGCCCGTCGCCTCCTGGCCGGGACACGCCCATGGGCACGAGGTCGACCGCCTGGGCGATGCCCAGCGCGTCGGCCTTCACGTTCCAGGTCTCGAGGTCGAGGGTGATGCCCAGATCCTGCCCGACCACCATCCCGTTGGTGACCACCTCGACCTCGCAGCCCCGTTCGGCCAGCAGCTCGGCGGTCGACGTGGCCTGGTGGAAGCCGAGCTCGTCGACCACCACCACCCGTCCCTCGGGGGCCGCCCGACCCTCCAGGACGTCGCGCACGTCCACCACCCGCTCCTCGTCGCCGGCCCACCAGGGCCGGGCCGGCCGGGCGCCGGTGGCCAGGATCACCACGTCGGGTGACTCGGCCCGCACGGTGTCGACGGTGGCCTCGACCCCGGTGCGGACGTCGACGCCCTCGCGCCGCGCCGCCACGATCAGGTTGCGGGCGATGTCGAAGAATTCGGCCCGGCTGGGGACGCTGGCGGCCACGTGGGCCTGGCCCCCCAGGCGGTCGTGGCGCTCGAGGAGGACGACCCGGTGGCCCCGCTCGGCGGCGGTCACCGCCGCCTGGAGGCCGCCCGGGCCGCCGCCCACCACGACCACCCGTCGCCGGCGGCGGGGTGCGGGCACAGCCGCCGACTCGCGGCCCGTGCGCGGGTTCTCGATGCAGCCCAGCCACCGGTTGAGCCCCATCCGGCCCACGCACTCCTGGTTGCACGACAGGCAGGTGCGGATGTCGGTGGCGTGCCCGGAACGGGCCTTGCCGGCGAAGTCCGCATCGGCGATCTGCCCCCGCACCACCCCGACCAGGTCGCAGACGCCGTCGGCCAGGGCCCGATCGGCCTGGAGCGGGTCCTTGAACCGTCCGACGCCGACGACCGGGAGGTCGACGGCGGCCCGGATGGCGCTCGGGATGAACAGCGCATAGCCGGGCGGGACCTGCATGCTGGCCTCGATCATGTAGAGCGTGGAGGTCGCCACCCCGATCGACGTGTTGATGTAGTCCACCTGGCCGCTGGCCTCGACCATCCGGGCCACGGCCACGGCGTCGTCGATGCCGGTGCCCCCCTCGATCAGCTCGTCGCCGCAGATGCGCACCCCGAGGGCGCGGTCGCTCCCGATGGTCGACCGCACGGCGTCGACGATCTCGAGCAGGAGGCGGGCCCGGTTGGCCAGGGTCCCGCCGTACCCGTCGGTGCGGCGGTTGGTGGCCGGCGACAGGAAGCCGCGCACGATCGACGAGTGCGAGCACTGCAGCTCGATCCCGTCGAAGCCGCCGGCCGTGCAGTGGGCGGCGACGGTGGCGTACCCGTCGACGATCTCGGTGATCTCGTGGGTCTCCACCGCCTTCGGGACCTCGCGGAAGAGCGGGTCGGGCACCGGGCTGGGCGCCCACACGGGCAGGCGCGAGTACATCGACGACGCCTGGCCGCCGTTGTGGTTGATCTGGGCCAGGATCGGGGTGCCGTGGGCGTGGACGGCGTCGGTGATGCGGCGGTAGCCGTCCACCACCTCGGGGTGGAACCCGTGGATCAGCTTCTCGTAGGGCCAGTCGGTGGGGTGGGTCGAGTGCTCCTCGGTGATGATGAGGCCGGCCCCGCCCGCCGCCCGGGCCGCGTAGTAGGCGGCGTGCTGCGCCGTCGGCAGCCCGTCGGTGGCGTAGTTGGTGAGGTGGGCCGAGAACACGATGCGGTTGGCCACCGTCACCGGGCCGAGGCGCAGCGGCGTGAAGAGGTGCCGGTAGCGGCCTCCCGCGCTCATGCCGGCACCGTCCGAACCCGCGTCACCGCGCCGACGCCCCGGCGTCGACCGTCATGGTGAGCCCGGTCACGTACCGGGACTCGTCGGAGGCCAGGAAGAGGGCCGCGTCGGAGATGTCCTCCGACCGGACGAGGTCGACCGGCAGCGAGTTGCGGAACAGCGAGCCCACGTCGGGGTCGCCCTCGATCCGCTCGGTCAGGCCGGCCATGCCGTTGAGCATCGGGGTGTCGACGCCCGTCGGGTGGAGGGAGTTGACCCGGACGTGGCGCGAGGCCAGCTCGTTGGCCAGGCTGCGCATGATGCCGACCACCCCGTGCTTCGAAGCCACGTAGGCCGTGAGGAAGGGCTGCCCCTTCAGGCCGGCGGTGGAGCTGACCAGGATCATCGAGCCGCCGCCGGCGTCGAGCAGGTGGGGGACGGCGGCGGTGCACGTGTTCCACACCCCGGTCAGGTTGATGCCGATCACCGTGTCCCACAGCGCCGGGGTCATCTCGTCCCACCGGCGGATGGCGCACACTCCGGCGTTGGCCACCACGATGTCGAGCCGGCCGAGCTCGGCCACCCCGGCGGACACCGCCGCAGCCATGCCGGCGGCGTCGCGCACGTCGACGCCGGCGGACACGACCCGGCCGCCGGCCGCCTCGACGAGCCCGGCCGTGGTGGCGAGATCCTCGGCCGTGGCCGTCATGTAGTCGACCTCCGCGACCGGGGTGCAGACGTCGAGGGCGATCACGTCCGCTCCCTCGGCGGCGAACCGGACGGCGTGGCTGCGGCCCTGGCCGCGGGCCGCCCCGGTCACGAGGGCCACCTTCCCGGCCAGGCGGCCGGTGGTGCGGTCGTTCGTCATGTGGTCGCTCCTGTCGTGGCGTGGATGCGGGGGCGGGGGAGGATTCCGCAGAGCTCGAGCGCCAGGCGTCGGCCCTCCAGGACGGCCTCCAGGACGGTGCGGGGGGCGACGCAGTCGCCGGCCCGGAGGGTGCCGGGCCGGGTGAGGTACAGCGACTCGTCGGGCAGGCGGTGCCCGCACTGGACGACCACCGCGGCCGCCACGTGGCGCCGGGCGCCGGTCCAGGGGTCCTCGAGCTCGACCTGGCCGTCGGCCAGGCCCACCGGACGGGCACGCAGCTCGCGCCGGACGCCGGCCCGCTGCAGCCGGGTGTTGGCGTCGGCCAGGTCGCCGGTCAGGGACAGCAGCGTGCCGGCGATCTGGTCGGCCGTCACCAGCGCCACGTCCCGCCCGGCCGCGGCCAGCCACTCGGCCACCCCGACGGCCACGGGGCCCCCCACCGTGTCGTGCACCAGCACCGGGCCGGCCGGCAGGTCGTCGGGGGTGCCGCCCAGCGCGACGGTCACGTCGACGACGGCCACCGAGCCGTCGCCGGTCAGGTCGGTCGGGGCCGGGCGCCCGCCGGTGGCGAGCACCACGGACGTCCCCTCCGCCTCGGCGGCGGTCAGCTCCGCCGAGGCGACGTCGACCCCGGTCTCGACGGGCACGCCGAGCCGGTCGCACTCGGCCGCCAGCCAGGCCGGCAGGGCGGCCAGGCCGGTGCGGCCCGGCCCGACGGCGACCGAGCGGATGGCGCCGCCGGTGCGGCGGTCGCGCTCCACCACCCGCACCCGGTGCCCGCGGGTGGCCAGCACCCTGGCGCACTCGAGCCCGGCCGGGCCGGCCCCCACCACCAGTGCGTCGACCGGCTCGTCGGGCACGGCGCCGGCGGCCTCAGGGTCGGGCTCCACCGTCTCGTGCCCGGCCCGGGGCTCCCCCACGCAGCTCACCAGCGGGTTGCGGTTGTCGCGCACCCTGCAGGCCTGGTTGCAGAGGATGCAGGGCCGCACGGCGGGACCGGCGGCGGCCCGGACCTTGGCCACCAGCCGGGGGTCGGCGATCTGGGCCCGGGTCATCTCGACCAGGTCGGCGGTGCCGTCCTCCAGGGCGGCGCCGGCCATGGCGGGGTCGACCACGCTGCCCTGCAGGACGACCGGTGCCCGGCCCGTCGCCGCCTCCCGCATGGCGGCGCACAGGCCGAGGTTGAACCCGGCGGGGGTGTGGGCGTCCGGACGGTAGGCGGTGGCCGAGTACGGGCCGCCCCGCACCACGGTCAGCAGGTCGACGGCGTCGGCCAGGGCCGCCACCTGGTCGGCGGCGTGCTCCGGGGTGACGCCGGCCCAGGGGGCCAGCTCGTCGCAGGACAGTCGCAGGGCCACCACGGCGTCGGGGCCGACGGCCCGCCGCACGGCGTCGAGGACCTGACGGGTGAGCAGCAGCCGGTCCTGGCCGTAGGCGTCGTCGCGCAGGTTGGTCAGGCCCGAGTGGAACTGGCGCAGCACCGACAGCGCCCCGGCATCGACCTCGATGCCGTCGAGCCCGGCGCCGACGGCCGTCCTGGCCGCAGCGGCGAACCCGTCGACCAGCGCCTCGAGCTCGGCGGTGCCCATGGCCGTCGGCAGCTCGCGGGTGGCCACGTCGGCCACGGGCGACGGGGCCCAGAGCACCGACTGCGAATAGGCCGACGACCCCTGGCCCCCGGCGTGGCCGAGCCCGGCCAGCACCAGGGTGCCGTGGGGCCGGCACGCCTCGCCGACCGCCTGCCAGCCCGGGCCGCAGTCGGCGGCCAGCGGGGCCCGTTCGTAGGGCCAGTCCGAGCCGTGCACGGACGCCGTCTCGGTGACGAGGACGCCGGCCCCGCCGGCCGCCCGGGCCGCGTAGTAGGCGACGTGGCGCGGGCCGACGGCCCGTCCGTCGCCCAGGTTGGTCTCGTGGGGGCCGAACACCACCCGGGACGGGGCGTGGCGCGGTCCGACGGCGACCGGGTCGGTGAGCAGGCTCACCGGGGGGCGGCGGCGTCGGGCGCGAACCCGGCGAGCGGGTGCTCGTCGCAGCTCCGGTCCGGCGGCCGCGCCGGCGTGACGACCCGAGGGGTCAGCGCCACGGCCACCCGCCGGGGCCGGGCCGAGTGGTCGGGGGAGGGCCGCGGCGTGGCGAGGTCGTCGGCCCGGGCGTCGAGGGCGTGCTCGCCGTGGCCCAGCACGCACTCGGGGTCGGGGCCGTCGAGCGGCAGCCCGGTGAAGAACTTGGCCGCCATGCAGCCGCCCCGGCAGGCGTCGTAGTGGCCGCACGAGGCGCAGGCCCCGGCACTCTGGGGCTCGCGCAGCTGGCGGAAGAGCTCCGACGACCGCCACACCCCGGCGAACCCGCCGGTCCCGCGCACGTTGCCGGCCAGGAACTCGTCGTGGATGGCGAACGGGCAGGCGTACACGTCGCCCACCGGGTCGACCAGGCACACCACCCGGCCGGCACCGCACAGGTTGAGCCCGGGCAGCGCGTCGCCGTAGCCGGCCAGGTGGAAGAACGAGTCGCCGGTGAGGACGTCCTCACCCCGCTCGACCAGCCAGTCGTAGAGCTGGCGCTGCTGGGCGGCGGTGGGGTGGAGGTCGTCCCACACGTCGGCGCCGCGACCCGACGGGCGCAGCCGGGTCAGGCGCAGCTGGGCCCCGTACCGGTCGGCGATGGCCTTGAAGTCGTCGAGCTGGCCCACGTTGTGCCGGGTGGCCACCACGGACAGCTTGAACCCGGCGAAGCCGGCCGCGGCCAGCCGCTCCATGGCGGTGACGGCGGTGGCGAAGGAGCCCTCGCCCCGGACCGCGTCGTTGACCTCGGCGGTGGCACCGTCGAGGGAGATCTGCACGTCGACGTAGTCGCTGGCCGCCAGGCGGGCGGCCACCTGCTCGGTGATGCGGGACCCGTTGGTCGAGAACTTGACCCCCACGTGGTGGGCGGTGGCGTAGTCGACCAGGTCCCAGAAGTCGGACCGGATGGTGGGCTCGCCACCGCCGATGTTCACGTAGAAGATCTGCATGCGCTCGAACTCGTCGATGAGCGCCCGGCACTCGTCGGTGGTCAGCTCGCGCGGGTCGCGACGACCCGAGCTCGACAGGCAGTGGACGCAGGCCAGGTTGCAGGCGTAGGTGAGCTCCCAGGTCAGGCAGATCGGCGCGTCGAGGCCGCGCTCGAACCGGTCGACCAGTCGGGTCCCCTCGGCCGGGGCGACCGCCGTCATGCCACCCGCTCGCGGATCATCCCGGACTCGGCCAGCCGGGCCAGTGCCTGCTCGTAGACTCCCTGCTCCTCCGGGGCCACGCCGGCGGCCCGGCAGGCGGCCAGGCCCGACGGCTGGTCGGCGAGCGACTCCACCACCTCGACCAGGGTGCGGCTCTTCAGGAACGAGAGCCGCCGGGTGCCGTAGTGGTACGCCAGGGCGCCGAAGGACTCGGGCCGCAGCGACACCTGGGGGTGGAGGTCGTAGGGCCGCGCCGCGTCGAACGACGCGTCGGCGGGGGGCGGGGTGGGGGACATGGCGGGGCGGAGGGGGCCGTGCCGGGGCGGCCTAGTAGACGCCGCACATCCCGTCGATGGAGACGTCCTCGACGAGCAGGTCCTGCTCCACGAGGGGGGTGGCGACGGGTTCGCCCGTGACGGCCGGGTCGTCCTCGACGGCGGCGAGGGTGGGCTCCTGGGTCGGGGTGACGGTCATGGGTCCTCCGGTGGGTGAGCCGGCTGCGGGCCGGGTCGCGGTCAGTGGGTGCAATTTAGTGCACCGGATGCCAAAATGGAAGCGTGACCACCGGGCGCCGCCGTGCCGGCCGCTGACGGGAGCGGCGCGGCCGCACCGGCGACCGACGGTGCGGCGCGGGGGCGGCCGGCGGCCACGTCACGTCAGGACGTGGCCCGGGCGGCCCTCGACCTCTTCGCCCGGCAGGGGTACGACGAGACGACGGTGGACGAGATCGCGGCGGCGGTCGGGATCTCGCGGCGGACCTTCTTCCGGTACTACGAGTCGAAGCCCGACGTCGTGTGGGGGGAGTTCGACGCCGAGCTGGGCCGTCTGCGCGAGCGCCTGGCCGAGGCGCCCGACGACGAGCCCCTGATGGACGTGCTGCGGCGGTCCGTGATCGCCACCAACCGGTTCGGGGCCGGCGAGCTCGACGAACTCCGCATCCGGATCGTGCTGATCAGCACCGTCCCCACCCTGGTGGCCCACTCGGCCGTCCGCTACGAGGCCTGGTGTGAGGTCGTGGCCGGCTTCGCCGCCGGCCGCCTCGGCGGGTCGCCCGCCGACCTCGGCCCCCAGACGGTGGCCCGGGCGGCGCTGGGGGCGGCCATGGCCGCCTTCGCCTGCTGGGCCCGGCGGGAGGGCGACGACCTGGTGGCCGAGGTGGACCGGGCCTTCCGGCTGCTGGCCACCGGCTTCGCCGGGCCCGTCTGACTCCGGGCCTCCCGACCAGCCCTGTCGACGGGACGGGCGGGAGGGTGCGATGCTTGGGCCCTGAACGCGAGGCGCCAGGGGGGCGCCGATGATGGGGAGGACCACATGAAGACCCGTGCCGCCGTAGTTTCCGGCCTCGAGGAGCCCTGGAAGACCGAGGAGGTCGAGCTCGACGCGCCGCACGCCCACGAGGTGGTCGTGCAGATGGCCTACGCCGGGATGTGCCATTCCGACGAGCACCTGCGCCACGGCGACATCAGCGTCGAGCCCGAGGTGCTGTCGGTGTTCGGCGTCGACTCCCTCTTCCCCTGCATCGGCGGCCATGAGGGCGCCGGCGTCGTGGTCGAGGTCGGGGAGGGCGTCGAGGGCCTGGCCGTGGGCGACCACGTCGCCGCCGCCTTCATCCCGGCCTGCGGGTCGTGCTTCTGGTGCGCCTCGGGCCGCCAGCACCTGTGCGACCTCGGCATGTTCACCCTGGCCGGCCCCATGATGAGCGACATGACCTGGCGCCACCACCTGGACGGCGCCAACCTCAACCGCATGACCCAGCTCGGCACCTTCAGCGAGCACATGGTCGTCAACGAGGCGTCGTTGGTGAAGATCGACAACGACGCCTCGCTCAAGGCGGCCGCCCTGATCAGCTGCGGGATCTCGACCGGCTTCGGCTCGGCCGTCGACCGGGCCAAGGTGCGCCCGGGCGAGACCGTGGTCGTGGTGGGCTGCGGCGGCGTCGGCTCCGGCGCCCTGCAGGGTGCACGGCTGGCCGGCGCCCGGCAGATCATCGCCGTGGACCCGGTGCCCTTCAAGCTCGAGAAGGCCATGAAGGTCGGCGCCACCCACACGGCGGCGTCCATGCTCGAGGCCAACCTGCTCCTGCCCGAGCTGACCGAGGGCCGGATGGCCGACGCGGTCATCCTCACCCCGGGCGTGCTGACCGGTGACCTCATCGCCCCGGCCATGTCCCTGGCCTCCAAGGACGGGCGGGTGGTGGCCACGGCCATCGCCCCGTTCAACCAGAACCAGGTGGACCTCAACCTGTTCAACTTCTCGATGTTCAACCAGTCGCTGCTCGGCACCGTCTTCGGATCCGTCAGCCCGAGGGTCCAGATCCCGAACATGCTCCGCCTCTACGACGCCGGGCTGCTCGAGATCGACGACCTCATCACCCGGGAGTACACGCTCGACCAGGTGCAGGACGGCTACGACGACCTGGCCGCCGGCACCAACATCCGAGGGATCGTGGCCTTCGACGTCTGAGCCGGCCGGCGGCCTCTCGGTCGCCGACAGCACGATGCCCCGGGATCGCTCCCGGGGCATCGTCGCGTGGTGGACCGGGGTGGGCCCGGTGGGCCCGTGCCGGTCAGGCGTTCAGCAGCTTGGCCTTGGCCGCCGCGAACTCCTCGTCGGTCAGCAGGCCGTTGCTCTTCATCTCGGCGAGCTTGGTGAGCTCCCCGGTGATGTCCACGTCGCCGGCCGGCTCGGCGGCCGGGGCCGGCGGGGCCGGGGGCGGCTGCGGGGCCGGGGCCTGGCCCTGCTGGGCGGCCATGGCCTTCTGCTCCTGGTGGTTCCGGACGCCGCCGGCCACGGCGGTTGCCGTGCCGGCGATCACTGCGGTGCGGGCCATCGTGCCGACCAGCCCGGGTCGTCCCATGCGGCGCATCATCGTTGGTGCCTCCTGTTGGTTTGCTAGGTGTACGTGGTCGTGGTGGACGGCGGTCAGTCGAGCGCGGCCAGCTCGTCGAGCAGCTCGTCGACGGCCAGACCGGACAGGCGCATCTCGCCGGTGAGGACGCCGCCCGAGTCGACGATGGCGTCGCGGAACGGCTTGGCCCAGGTGTGCTCGAACACCAGGATGGCCTCGGAGTCGCCGGGGGCGAGCCCGTCGGCCAGCTCGAGCACGTCCTCGTCGGAGATGAGCGACTCGACCTGGTCGAGCACGGCGGCCAGCCGGGCCGCGTCGTGGTTCTCGCCCAGCTCCTCGAACTCGACGAACGTCACGTCGCCGGCCAGGTCGCGGGTGACGAACACCCCGTCGATGACCGAGATGGTGCCGTTCGAGGTGAGCCGCTCGAGCTCGGGGATGATGGCCCCGTTGAACTGACTGCCGGGAAAGCTGAACACCAGGACTTCGACTGGTCCGAGTGCCATGGGTGCACCTCCGAATTGTTCGTGCGGTGGCCCGGTGGACGGTCTCCACTGGCGCGCACCGGTGTGTGCACGTGACGATAACAGGGCCGCAACCGGAGGGGCGACGGCGCCGGGGCCGCCCGTGGCCGCGTCACGGCGGCGGCCGATCGCCGCCCGGTAACGTGGGGGCGTCGAGGCGGACCGGCCGCCCGGCCGAGCTGGGAGCCAGCTGACCCGACCGGAGCGTGACTTGCCCTTCGACCTCGCCGCACTGCTCGACGCCCACCGGGACGAGGCGTACCCGTTGCACGAGCGCTACCTCAACCCTCAGCTGGCCAAGGTCCTCCAGACGCTGGGCTTCGACCGCACCTACGTGCGCGGCGAAGGCGCATACCTGATCGACGACCAGGGCGGGCGCACCCTGGACATGCTGTCCGGCTTCGGCGTGTTCGCCCTCGGCCGGAGCCACCCGGTGGTGCGCGACGCACTGCACCAGGCCCTCGACGCCGACCTGCCCAACCTCGCCCAGCTCGACTGCGCGCTGCTGCCCGGCCTGCTCGGCCAGGCACTGGTGGAGCGGGCCCACCCCGGCATCCGGCGGGCCGTCTTCACCAACTCGGGGGCCGAGTCGATCGAGGCGGCCGTCAAGTTCACCCGCTGCGCCACCGGCCGGACGCGCGTCCTGTACGCCGACCACGCCTTCCACGGCCTGACCAACGGGGCGCTGTCGCTCAACGGCGGCAAGGAGTTCCGGGTCGGGTTCGGTCCCCTCCTGCCGGGCTGCGATCCGGTGCCCTTCGGCGACGCCGAGGCGCTCGAGCGCGAGCTCCGGCGGGGCGACGTCGCCGCCCTGGTGCTGGAGCCGATCCAGGGCAAGGGCGTCTACCTCGCCCCGGAGTCCTACTGGCGCAAGGCGCAGGCGCTGTGCCGCCGCTTCGGGACCCTGCTGGTCATGGACGAGGTCCAGACCGGCCTGGGCCGGACGGGCCGGTTCTTCTGCCACCAGCACTGGGGCCTCGAACCGGACGTCATCACCCTCTCGAAGGCCCTCTCGGGCGGCTACGTGCCGGTCGGCGCGGTGCTCACCACCGAGGCGGTGTTCGACGGCGTCTACAGCTCCATGGACCGGGCCGTGGTGCACTCGTCGACCTTCTCGCGCAACCAGCTGGCCATGGTGGCCGGCCTGGCCACGCTGCAGGTGCTCGACGACGAGGGCCTGGTGGCCGGCAGCGCCGAGCGGGGCGCCCGCTTCCTGGCGGCCCTGGCGCCCCTGGTCGAGAAGTACGAGCTGCTGCACGAGGTGCGGGGGATGGGGCTGATGATCGGCCTGGTGTTCGGCCCACCGTCGTCGCGCCCGGGCCGGGCCCGGTTCCGGATGCTCGAGCTGGCCCGCAAAGGGTTCTTCTCGCAACTGATCGTGGTGCCGCTGTTCCACCGGCACCGGATCCTCACCCAGGTGGCCGCCGACAACGTCAACATCATCAAGCTGCTGCCGCCGCTGGTCATCGGCGACGAGGAGATCGACGCCTTCGTGGCCGCTCTGGACGACGTGCTGACCGACGCCACCAGGAGTGCCGGCCTGCTGCTCGAAGTGGGCACGACCATGGCCCGCAACACGCTGCGGCGTGACCGCCGCCGTCCGGCAGACCCGGCCCGCGCCCGCACGTGAGCGGGCCGACCGACGGCCCCGGCCCGGGCGACCGGGCGCTGGTCACCGGTGGCGCCGGCTTCGTGGGCTCCTCGGTGGTGCGGGCGCTGCTGGCCCGCGGCGTCGAGGTGGTGGCCCTGGTGGAGCCGGGTGGGACCACGGTCAACCTGGACGGGCTCGGGGTGACGGTGGCGGAGGGCGACCTGCGCGACTCGTCCGCCGTCGACCGGGCCGTGGCCGGGTGCGACCTCGTCTTCCACGTCGCCGCGCTCTACCGGTTCTGGGCGCCCGACCCGTCCGCCTTCTACGAGATCAACGTCGTCGGCACCCGCCACGTCCTCGCCGCCGCCGCGAGCCACGGTTGCCGGCGGGTGGTCTACACGTCGACGGTCGGCACCCTCGGCCTGCACGGCGCCACCACCGACGCGCCGGTGGACGAGTCGTCCTTCGCCCACGTCGACCACCTCTTCGGTCTGTACAAGCAGTCGAAGTACGTCGCCGAGCACGAGGTGCTGCGGGCCGGCGCGGAGGGCCTGCCGGTGGTGCTGGTGCAGCCCACCACGCCGGTGGGACCGCGTGACATCGGTCCGACGCCGACCGGCCGGACCGTCCTCGAGTTCCTGGAGGGCCGGATCCCGGGGTACGTCGACACCACCCTCAACATCGTCGACGTGGAGGACGTGGCCGCCGGGCACGTGCTGGCCGCCGAGCGGGGGCGGGCCGGCCGGAGCTACATCCTCGGTGGAGAGAACCTGGCCCTGCGCGACGTGCTCGCCACCCTGGCCGCGGTGACGGGGCTGCCGGCGCCGACCCGTCGGTTCCCGGGTCGCTTGGCCCTGGCCGCCGGCCACGTGTCCGACCTGGTCGAGGGGCGGCTGCTGCACCGCGAGCCCTCCGTCCCCCTCGAAGGGGCCCGGATGTCGACCACCCACATGTCCTTCGACGACGGTCGGGCCCGGCGCGAGCTGGGCTACACGTCGCGGCCCCCGGGCGAGGCCCTCGAACGGGCGGCCCGCTGGTTCGTCGACTCCGGGGCGGTGCGCCCGGAGCGCGCCGCCCGCTGCACCTGGCCCCAGGCCTGACGCTCAGGCCGGCCAGCCCGCCGCGCCGAGGTGCCGCCGGGCGAACCGCCTCTGGGCCGGCATGGACCAGTTGTCGTGGTCCTCGCCGTGGGCGGTGCGGCCGTCGAACTCCCACCGGGTGAGGCAGTTCCACGTCCACAGGTTGGGGTTGATCGGGAAGCCGAGCCGGTTGAGGGTGCGGCCCTCGGCCTCGAGCCGGCGGTCCAGCTCGTCGACCGCCTCGAGCCGGATCCGGGTCGGGCAGCCCGTGGCGGCGTCCCGCTCGAGCACCCGACGGGTCCCCGTGGCCAGGGCCGACCACACGCCGTCGCGCAGGAGGTAGCCGTGGATGACCGTGCAGCCGGTGCCGAAGTCGAGCGAGATGGCGTGGAAGCCGTCCTCGTCGGAGGCGGTGGCGTACGAGTAGCCGCCCCGGTCCGCCGGCGTGCCCTGGATGCCGGGGCCGAACTGGGTGCGCGGCCCCCAGGACCGGTCACGGAACCCGTAGGCGTCGACGGCCAGCTCCTCGCCGTGGAGCACCAACGACCCGGCGAAGCGGCCCGGCTGGTCGAGGTGGCCGGACCCGAGGAAGTGGGGCGGGGTGACGCCGGTGAAGGTCAGCCGGAGTGACACCTCGTCGCCGTCGGGGTCGTCGAAGGCGAGGCGGTAGCGGTGCCGGGGCTCGAGCACCTCGTAGCGGGCGCCATTGGCCAGCTCGAGGTCGGAAAGGGGCGCGTCCGGGATCGGCAGGTGCCAGAAATTCTTGGCGTAGAGGCAGTTCCAGACCTGGTCGCCGGTGTCGTCCCAGAAGTAGGCGCCGGCCGCCACCACGCCGAGGGCGGGGGCGAAGAAGGGGTAGAGCTGCCCGGACAGGCGCCGTTCGGGCACGGTGAAGGTGAACCAGCAGGTCTCGGCCCAGTCCGGGGCACCGTCGGGCGCCGGATGGAACTCGTCGTCCGGGTGGGCGTCCGTCATCCGCCGCAGGCTAGGCGCGACGGGGACGACCGGCCACAGACGGGATCGCCCGTGGCCGGTCGCATTCCGTCACGAGACGACGAAGAGGTCCACGCTGCTGGTCGGGCTGGTCCCGCCCGGGGTGGTGACCGTCACATCGACCTGCCCGGCCGACTCCGGCGGGCTGTAGGCGGTGATCTTGGTGCCGGCCTTGTTGATGGTGTAGCTCGACGCCTCGACCGTGCCGAACCGCACCGCGGTCGCCCCCTGGAACCCGGAGCCGGTGATGACCACCTTCGTGCCGCCCGTGGTCCGACCGGAGGTGGCGCTGAGGTGGGTCACCGTCGGGCCGATGAAGGTGTAGAGGTCCGCCGACACGGGCAGGGACGGGCCCTGCGACGTGGTGACGACCACGTGGACCGTGCCCGCCGGCTCCGCAGGGGTGTAGGCGGTGATCTTGGTCCCCGGCTTGTTGACCGTGAAGCTGGTGGCCGCCACCGAGCCGAACATCACCGAGGTGGCCCCGGTGAGGTCACTGCCCTTGATCGACACCTTCACCCCGCCGGCACCCGGGCCGACGGCCTTGGTGACCGAGGTGATGGCCGGGCCGACGGCGGTCCAGGTGAAGCTGACCGAGCCGTGATAGCCGGCGCTGTCCGTCACCGTGACCGTCACGGGGTAGACCCCGGAGTGCAGGGTGGCGCCGGAGATGGTCCCGGTGGAGGGGGCGATGCTGAGACCCGCGGGCAGCCCGGAGGCCGACCAGGTGCGGGTGACGGTCGACGACGTGTCCGTCGAGGACTCCGTGACCGGGATGATGGTCACCCCGACCCGGCTGGTCTGGTTGCCGGGCCCGGTGACCGTCACCGTGTCGGTCACCGTCCACGTGAACGAGGCCGTGCCGGTCGACCCGGCGCCGTCGGAGACGGTGATGGTCACGGCGTAGGAGCCGCCCGTGGTGGGCGTGCCCGAGATCACCCCGGTGGAGGCGTTGATCGACAGGCCCGGCGGGAGCGTCCCGTGGGCCGACGCCGAGGTGGTCGCCGTCGACGACGAGTCGCTGGCGGACACCGTCACCGGTGCGATGGCCGTGCCCGACACGTCGGTCTGGTCACCGGGGCTGGTCACGGTGATGGTGTTGGTGACCGTCCAGGTGAACGAGGTCGACCCCGTGAATCCGGCGGAGTCGGTCACGGTGACCGACACCGGGTAGCTGCCGGCAGTGGTCGGCGTGCCCGACACCGTGCCCGACGAGGCGTCGATCGACACCCCGGCCGGCAGGCCCGTGGCCCCGTAGGACACGGTCGCCACCGACGAGGAGTCGCCGGCCGCCACCACGAAGGGCGTGATGGCGGCACCGGACACCCCGGACTGGTCACCCGGGCTCGTGACCGTCACGGTGTTGGCGACGGTCCAGGTGAAGGACACCTGCGCCGAGAAGTCGGAGTCGTCGGTGGCCGTGATGGTCACCGGGTAGGCGCCGGCCGTGGTCGGCGTGCCCGAGATGGTGCCCGTCGAGCTGTCGACCGACAGGCCGGGCGGCAGGCTGCCGCCGTCACCGAAGGTCAGCACGGCGTCGGGCAGCGAGTCCGAGGTCGGGACGGGGACCGGCGTGATGGCCGAGCCCGAGACCGAGGCCTGGGCGCCGGGGTTGGTCATGGTCACCGTGTTGGTGATGACCCAGCTGAAGGACGTCGACGCCGAGAAGCCGGCGTCGTCCGTCGCCGTCACCGTGACCGGGAAGGAGCCGGCGATGGTCGGCGTGCCGCTGACGGTGCCCGACGAGCTGTCGACCGACAGGCCGGGCGGGAGCCCGGTGGCCGTGTAGGACAGCGTGGCCGTCGACGACGAGTCGGTGGCGCCCACGAGGAGGGGAGTGACGGGCGAGCCCGACACCGAGGCCTGGTCGCCGGGGGAGGGCAGGGTGACCGTGTTGGTGATCGTCCAGCCGAAGGTGGTGTCGTCCGAGTAGCCGGCCCCGTCGGTGGCGGTGACGGTCACGGAGCCGGTCCCGGCGGTGGTCGGCGTGCCCGACACGGTCCCCGACGAGGGGTCGATGGACAGGCCGGCCGGCAGGCCGGTGGCCGTGAACGTGAGGCTGGCGACCGACGAGCTGTCCGTGCCCCCGGTGGTCACCGGGGTGATGGCCGAGCCCGACACGTCCGCCTGGGCGCCCGGGTCGACCACGGCGACGTGGTTGGAGACCGACCAGGAGAACGACGTCGTGCCGGTGAAGCCGGCCGAGTCGGTCACCGTGACGGTCACCGACGAGGTGCCGGCGGTGGTCGGCGTCCCGGAGATGGTCCCGGTCGAGCCGTCGATGCCGAGCCCGACGGGCAGACCGCTGGCCGCGTAGTGGGTCAGGGTCGCGGTCGACGAGCTGTCGGACGCGGCGACGGCCAGCGGCGTCACCGCCGTGCCCGACACGTTGGCCCGGTTGCCCGGGTTCGTGACGGTCACCGTGTTGGTGACGGTCCAGTGGAACGTCGTGCTGCCGGTGAAGCCGGCCGAGTCCGTGGCCGTGACCGTCACGTTCGAGGTGCCGGCCGTGGTGGGCGTGCCCGAGATGGTGCCGGACGTGCCGTTGATCGAGAGCCCGGCGGGCAGGCCGGTGGCCGACCAGGAGGTGATGGAGGCGGTCGACGACGAGTCGGTGGCCGAGTCGGTGAGCGGGGTGATGGCCGCACCCGACACCGTCGTCTGGTTGGTGTGACCGCCCACCGTCACGGTGTTCGTGATCGTCCAGTTGAAGGTGGCCGAGGCCGACAGGGCTTGCGAGTCGGTGGCCGTGACGGTCACCGAGGAGGTGCCGGCCGTCGTGGGCGTGCCCGAGATCACGCCGGTGGAGGCGTTGATCGACAGGCCGACCGGGAGCCCGGTGGCCCCGAAGGTCACGGTGTTGCCGCCGGTCGTGTCGTGCGGTGCGGCGATGGTCAGGCCGCTGACCGCCGTGCCCGAGACGCCGGACTGGTTACCCGGGCTGGTGACCGACAGATTGTCGACGTTCCAGGTCAGGGACACCGAGCCGGCCGTGCCGGCGGTCGAGGTGCCGCCGCCGGAGGCGCCCGCCCCGTACGACGTGGAGAGGTTGTAGGTGCCGTTGACCTGGCTCGAGCCGGCCCCGCCGCCGCCGCTGGCATCGGAGCCGGTGGCGCAGGCGTCGCCGCCACCGCCACCGCCACCGGTGTAGCCGCCACCGCCACCGCCACCGCCGGCGCCGGCCTCGTAGGAGAAGGCGCTGGTGGAGCCGCCGGCCCCGCCTGCACCGCCGACCGAGGAGGTCGGGGTGTTGGCGCCGCCGGTCCCGTTCTGCTCGTACCCGCCGCCGCCGCCGCCACCGCCCGAGGAGGTGCCGCCACCACCGCCGCTGCCGTTGCTGCCGTCACCGTTGGTGCCGGCGCCGCCCGGGTCCACGGTCGGGGGTGTGGCGCTGGCCGTGCCCGAGCCACCGGTGCCGGGGCCGGTCGAGCCGGTGCAGTCCCACCGAGCGCCACCGCCACCACCGCCGCCGACCACCGCCACCTCGGTGGTGCAGCCCGTGGTGCCGAGGCAGAGCCCGGACGCACCGCCGCCGCCGCCGCCCGACGAGCGGCCGTCGACGGATGCCGTCTCGGCCCGCCCGGGGCCACCGGCTGCGCCGGCGGCGTAGCCGCCGCCGCCCGAACCGCCGTTGGTGGTGCCCGAACCCCCGTTCTGGGTGCCGCCCGAACCGCCACAGCCGAGGTCCACCGAGACGGCGCCCCGGGTGTGGGTGAGCAGGAGGGTGCCCGTCACCGCGTCACCGGCACCGCCGCTGCCGCCTGAGCCGGAGTTGGTGGCACCGCCGCCGCCGCCCGCACCCGTGATGGTCACGGTGGCCGACACCGTTCCGGCGGGCGGAGTGGCGGTCGAGTAGGCGCCGCACGCGGGGGTGGTGCTCCACGAGGCGGCCACCCCGGTGGTCGATGCCGAGGCCACGCCGGGTGCGGCCACGAGGGCCACGGTGCTCAGCATGCCGGCCACCAGCGAGGCGGCCAGGGCGCCGGTCACGGGCCGACGCAGGCGTCCGTGCCGGACACCTGCCTGCAGGTCGTGGCGTGGGTGGGAGTGGGCCTGGGTCATCGCTGGGTACCTCGCGGGTTCGGTCGCCCGGGTCGGGCGGACGTGGTGGTGGACGGACGGGTGGACGGGTCGGGTGGCGCGGTCAGGAGTACGTGTAGTGGTCGGCCGTGACCGTGGCGGAGGTCCCGCCCGGCGACGTGACGGTGATGTCGACGGTGCCGTGCGAGCCGGCCGGGGCGGTCACCTTGATCTTGGTGCCGGCGGCGTTGACCGTGAAGGACGTGACGGCGGTCGACCCGAACGACACCGACGTGGCGCCCTTCAGGTCGGTGCCGGTGATCGTCACCCGGTTGCCGCCGGCGGCCACGCCGGACGGCGGCGACACGGCGGTGACGTTCGGGGCCTCGTAGGTGTACTGGTCGGCGGGACCGGCGGCGCTGGTGCCCCCGGGCGTGGTGACCGTGACCGTCACCGCGCCGGCGGCGTGGGCCGGCACGACCAGGACGATCTGGGTCCCCGCCTTGTTGGCCCGGATCCCGGTGGCCGGGGTCGAGCCGAAGGTCACCGAGGTGGCGCCGGTGAGTCCGGTGCCGTGGATCTTCATCTTGGCGCCGCCCACCGCCGGACCGGAGGTGACCGACAGCGAGGTGATCACCGGCCCGGCGTAGGTGAACCGGTCGGCGCTCGTCGCCGCGCTGGTGACGCCCCGGGTGGTCACGGTGACGTCGACCGTGCCGGTGACGTGGACCGGCGAGGTCACCGTGACCTGCGTGCCCGCGCCGTTGACGTTCCCGATGGTGCCGGGCGTCGAGCCGAAGTCGACGGCGGTCGCCCCCTGAAGGTTGGTCCCGGTGACGGTGACGCGGGTGCCCCCGGCGCCCGGGCCGGTGGCCGGCGACACGCCGGTCACGGCGGGGGCCACGTCGGTGACGGTCCAGGTGAAGGACGTCGAACCCGACTGACGGGGTGTGGCGCTGTCCTGCGCCGTGACGGTCACGGGGTAGCTGCCCGCCGTGGTGGGCGTCCCCGACATGGTGCCGGCCGTGTGGTCGATGGTGATGCCGGCCGGCAGGCCGGTGGCGGTCCACGTGAAGGTGACGGCGGGCGTGACCTGGGAGTCCGTGGCCGTCGGGGTGACGGCGGTGGCGGTGGCGTTGGTGTCCGTGGTCTGGTCGGCGATGGACGACACGGTGACCACGTTGGTGATGCGCCACTCGAAGTGGGTCGACCCGGTGGTGCCGGTGCTGTCCTGGGCCGTCACCATCACGTTGAAGTAGTTGCCCGCGGTGGTGGGTGTGCCGCTGATGGCGCCGGTCGAGGTGTTGATGGACAGGCCCGGCGGGAGGCTGGCCGCGCTCCACGAGGTGATGGTGGCCGTCGACGAGGTGTCGTGGGCCGTCAGCGTGAGCGGGCTGATGGCCGAGCCGGTCGGGGCGGTCGGGCTGCTCGGCTGCACCACGGTCACGATGTTGCTGACCGTCCACGTGAACGTCGACGTGGCCGCGTACCCGGCGTCGTCCGTGGCCGTGATGGTGACGGCGTAGCTGCCGGCCGTGGTGGGCGTGCCGGTGATCGACCCGCTGGAGGCGTCGACCGAGAGCCCGGCCGGCAGCGTCCCGCCGTCGGCATAGGACAGGGTGGCCGTCGACGAGGAGTCGGTGGCCGAGGCCACCACCGGGGTCACGGCCGAGCCGGACACGCTGCTCTGGTTCGGGATCGGTGCCGCCGTCACCTGGTTGGTGACGGTCCAGCTGAGCGAGGCGGAACCCGAGTACCCCGAGCCGTCGGTGGCGGTCAGGGTGACGGCGTAGGTGCCGGCCGTGGTGGGCGTGCCGGTGACTGACCCGCTGGAGGCGTCGATGGCGAGCCCCGGGGGCAGCGTGCCCCCGTCGGACCAGGACAGCGTGGCCGTCGACGAGGAGTCGGTGGCCGAGGGCGCCACCGGCGTGATGGCCGAGCCGGACGCGTCGGACTGGTCGCCCGGACCGGTGACGGACACGGTGTCGGTGATCGTCCAGGTGAACGTCTCGGTGCCCGAGTACCCGGCACCGTCGGTGGCCGTCAGGGTGACGGCGTAGGCCCCGGCCGTAGAGGGCGTCCCGGTGACGACGCCCGTCGACGGGTCGACGGCGAGGCCCGGCGGGAGGGTCCCGCCGTCGGCGTAGCCGAGGGTGGCCGTCGAGGACGAGTCGGTGGCCGAGGCGTCGAGCGGGGCGATGGCCGAACCCGACACGTCGGTCTGGTCGGCGGTGCCCGCCGTCGTGACGACATCGGCGATGGTCCACGTGAACGTGACCGAGGCGGTGGCCCCCGAGCCGTCGGCCACCGTCAGGGTGACGCTGACCGGGCCGCCGGTGGTCGGCGTGCCCGACACGACGCCGGTGGCGGTGTCGAGGGAGAGGCCGGCCGGCAGACTCGAGCCGCCCGAGAACGTGAGCGTGGCCGTCGACGAGCTGTCGGTGGCCGCCAACGTCAGCGGGGCGATCGCCGAGCCCGAGTCGTCGGTACGGTCCCCCGGGTTGGTCAGGGCGATGGTGTCGGACACCGTCCAGGCGAAGGTGGCCGAGTCCGACGCCCCTGAGCCGTCGGCGGCGGTGACGGTCACGGTCGAGGTGCCGGCCGTGGTGGGCGTCCCGCTGATGGTGCCCGAGGAGGGGTCGATCGACAGGCCGGTCGGCAGCCCGCTGGCCGTCCACGTGATGGTGGCGGTCGACGAGGTGTCGGTGGCGGTCACCGTGACCGGGGCGATGGCCGAACCCGACAGGTCGGACTGGTCACCCGGCCCGGTGACCGAGACCAGGTCGGTGACCGTCCAGTGGAAGGTGGCTGATGCGGTGGCGCCCGAGCTGTCGGTGGCCGTGACCGTGACGGACGAGGTGCCGGCCGTGGTGGGCGTGCCGCTGATGGTGCCCGTGGAGGCGTCGACCGACAGGCCGGCCGGCAGGCCGGTGGCCGACCAGGTCACGGTAGCGCTCGGTGACGAGTCGGTGGCCGTCACCGTCAGCGGGGTGATGGCCGACCCCGACTGGTCGGACTGGTCACCAGGGCCGGTGACCGACAGGACGTTGGTGACCGTCCAGGCGAAGGAGGCGGTGCCGGCGTAGCCGGCGCCGTCGGTGGCGGTCAGCGTCACCGAGGACGTGCCCGCCGTGGTGGGCGTCCCGCTGATGGTGCCCGAGGAGGCGTCGATCGACAGGCCGGCCGGCAGGCCGGTCGCCGTCCACGTGAGCGAGGTGGTGGTGGACGAGTCGGTGGCCGAGGCGGCGAGGGGGGTGATGGCGGTGCCCGACGACGTGGTCTGGCCCCCGGGGTTGGTGACCGTCACCACGTTGGTGATGGTCCAGGACACGGTGGCCGAGTCGTTGGCTCCCGAGTCGTCGGTGGCGGTGATCGTCACCGACGAGGTGCCGGCCGTGGTCGGGGTCCCGGTGATGTGGCCGCTCGAGGAGCTGATCGACAGGCCGGCCGGCAGGCCGGTGGCCGACCAGGTGATGGTGGCCGTCGACGAGGAGTCGGTGGCCGTGGCGCTGATCGCGGTGATGGCCGAGCCCGACACGTCGGACTGGGAGCCCGGACCGGTGACCGACACGCTGTTGGTGATGGTCCACGCGAACGTGGCCGTCCCGAACGCGCCCGAGGCGTCGGTCGCCGTGACCGTGACCGAGCACGCGCAGGCCGTGGTCGGGGTGCCCGAGACGGTGCCGGTTGAGGCGTCGATGGACAGGCCGGCCGGCAGGCCTGTGGCCGACCAGGTGTAGGACGACACCCCGGACTGCGAGTCGGAGGCCGAGTCGGCCAGCGGGGTGATGGCCGAGCCGGACACGGAGGTCTGGCTGCCCGGGTCGGCGACGGCCACCGTGTTGGCCACGACCCAGGAGATGGTGGTGGTGCCGAAGGCGCCCGAGGCGTCGGTGGCCTTGATGGTGACCGACGAGGTCCCCGGCGTGGTCGGGGTGCCCGAGACGGTGCCCGTGGCCGCGTTGATCGACAGACCTGCCGGCAGGCCGGTGGCCGACCAGGTGTAGGACGACACCCCGGACTGCGAGTCGGTGGCCGAGTCGACCAGCGGGGTGATGGCGGAACCGGTCACCGCGCTCTGGTTGCCGGGGCTGGCGACCGTCACGGTGTTGGAGATGGTCCACGAGAACGAGGCCGTGCCGGTCTGGCTGGCCGGATCGGTGGCCGTCACCGTGACCGACGAGGCCCCCGGCGTGGTCGGCGTGCCCGAGATGGTGCCGGTGGTGGAGCTGATGGACAGTCCGGCCGGCAGGCCCGTGGCCGACCAGGTGTAGGACGACACCCCGGACTGCGAGTCGGTGGCCGTGATGGTCAGCGGGGTGATGGCGGTGCCGGTGGTGCCGGTCCGACTGCCCGGGTTGGCCACGGCCACCGTGTTGGTGACCGTCCAGGTGATGGCGGTCGTGCCGAAGAAGCTGGCCCCGTCGGTCGCCTTGATGGTGACGGCGCACGTGCAGGGTGTCGTCGGGGTCCCGGTGATCGACCCGGTCGACGGGCTGATCGAGAGCCCGGCCGGCAGGCCGGTGGCCGACCAGGTCAGCGTGGCCCCCGACTGCGAGTCGGTGGCCGAGTCGGTGACGGTGCTGATGGCCGTACCGGTGACGGAGCTCTTGTTGCCCGGGCTGGCCACCGAGACGGTGTTGGTCACGGTCCAGGTGAAGGCGGCCGTGCCGAAGTAGCCGGCGCCGTCGGTGGCCTTGAGGGTGACGGCGCACGTGCACGGCGTCGTCGGGGTGCCGGTGACCGAGCCGGTCGAGGAGCTGATCGAGAGCCCGGCTGGCAGGCCGGTGGCCGACCAGGTCAGCGTGGCGCTGGACTGCGAGTCGGTGGCCGAGCTGGTCAGCGTGCTGATGGCCGTGCCCGTGACGGCGCTCTTGGCGCCGGGGTTGGTCACCGTGACGGTGTTGGTGATGTTCCAGGTGAAGCTGGTCGAGGCCGTCAGGGCCTGTGAGTCGGTTGCTGTCACGGTGACCGAGCACGCGCAGGCCGTCGTCGGGGTGCCGCTGACCACGCCGGCCGAGGAGATGGACAGGCCGGCCGGCAGGCCGCTGGCCGAGTAGGTCACCGAGTTGCCGCCGGTGGTGTCGTAGGTGCTCGAAACGGTCAGATTCGAGATGGCCGAACCGCTCACGTTCGACTGGGTGCCGGGGTTGGTGACCGACAGGTTGTCGACGTTCCAGGTCAGCGAGATGGTGCCGGCCGTGCCGTTCGCGGCGCTCCCGCCGCCCGCTGCCCCGGAGGAATAGGCGAACGTCCCAGCGTAAGAGCTGTTGACGGCGGAAGACCCACCGCCGGCGCCTCCGCCGGCGTCCGAGCCCGTGCTGCAGCTATCGCCACCGCCACCGCCACCGCCGGTGTAGCCCCCGCCCCCGCCGCCACCGCCAGATCCCGCCTCGCCACCGTTGCCGTTTCCGCCGCCACCGCCGGCCGATGCATACGGCGTGTTCGCGCCTGCCGAACCGCTGTGCGAGTAGCCGCTACCACCCGATCCGCCGGCGGTGGACGTGCCGCCACCGCCACCTCCGCCGTCGCCGCCGTCACCGTTCGAACCGCCGTTGCCAGCCGCGACGGCAGAAGTCCCGCCGTTGCCACCGGCACCGCCGGCGCCGGGACCGGTGGACCCGGTGCAGTCCCAGCGGGCACCGCCACCACCACCGCCACCGGCGACGGCGACGGCGGTCGAACAGGTTGCATTGCCGAGGCAGAGGCCGGATGCGCCACCCCCGCCACCACCGGACGACTCACCATCGACCGAGACCGAGGAACTTCCGTTCCCGCCGGAGGCCCCGGCTCCGAACCCGCCGCCTCCGCCGCCCCCGCTGACGGTGGTATCGATTCCGCCGTTCGACCCGTGAGACCCCCCGCATCCGAGCTTCACGCTGACGATGCCCGTCGAGTGCGTCAGCGCAATGGTGACATTGTTGATCTGGCCGCCGGGGCCCCCACTGCCACCGGAACCTGAATTGGTCCCTCCACCACCGCCGCCACCACCGGACATGGTGAGGTTCGCGGAGAGCGTGCCGGCCGGGGGCGTTGCCGTCGCGTAGGTGTTGCAGGTCGGGCCGCTGCTCCAGCTGGCCGCCACGCCGGTCGTGGCCGCGCCGGCCGTGCCCGGGGCGGCGATGGTCACGGCGGCGACGACGCTCAGCATGCCGCCCACGACGGCGGCGGCCAGGCCGCTGGCGGTCAGACGGAACGAGCCGCTCCGTCGGTGGTCGCCGGCTGTGCCGGCCCTCCTACCCTGCTCCGATCCACTCGCACGTACGCGTGCGCCAGTCGTGGAACTGTGCATTGGTGGTCCTCCCCCCGACTGCCTTCCGCCCGGTGAGGTCCGTCCGTCGTCCGACGACTGCATCGCTGCAGGATTCCCCCCGTACCGTCCCCCCGGGTCGGCAGTGGCAAGGTATTCCTTTGCCGGAACGAGGGCAACAAGTATGACGCTGCGTGGCGGTGCCACTACGGGTAGCGAAACACGTGTCGCATTCGGGAAATTCGACGCGCGCCCCCTGTTTACTGGGCACTTGCCGCAGCCAACATAAGTGCGAGACCTGTTCGCGGCCCACGGGCGTGGCCCAGCGGTCCGAATATGGTTGCCTTCGCTTCGCGGGTGATTTACCGTGCCAGGAGCCGTACGGAGCGGCGCGTCGGGGGACCTCGGGGGGAGCTCGGCTGAGTTGAGCGCAGGAGGGTCGACCCAGTGGGATCGATGCACGCCGTATCCGGACGTCTGGCGCGGTTCGTCGCCCTGGGCCTCGTCACCCTGACCGCCGTGGCGACGGTTTCCGTCGCCGCCGCCGCCCCGGCCGGAG